>CEQC01000178.1_pt1 | contig 108811 bp, 86 predicted proteins | sample 531021 | NCBI WGS metagenome assembly CEQC01 (sample SAMEA2621213, study PRJEB7988) | marine metagenome | biome: marine biome (ENVO:00000447); feature: surface water layer (ENVO:00002042); material: "saline water (ENVO:00002010), including plankton (ENVO:xxxxxxxx)" | depth 5 m
GAGCTATCACTTCTAAACTGTCAGCGAATTACTTGACATCTATAATCCCTGTAATAACCACATCTCTTTTTGCTACTAATTCAGTATTCGTTATTATCTCGGAGTCTGTCTGAGGCAGATATATTCATCCACACAAGAAAATTTATTTATGGAATTATCTCTATCCAATATTTCAAAGACGTATAAAAATGGCGTAAAGGCACTTGACGATGTAACTATTGATATTTCAGCAGGAATGTTTGGGCTTCTGGGACCGAACGGTGCAGGGAAGTCTACGTTGATGAGAACCATTGCAACGCTGCAAGCACCTGATTCAGGGAGGGCTTCGTTCAATGGTATAAATATTCTTGAGGACAAGATCGCTCTTCGCCAAACACTGGGATATTTGCCACAGTCATTCGGGGTGTATCCTAAAATGAGTGCTGAAGATCTGTTGCTGTACTTTGCAAGATTGAAAGGAATTACCGACAAAAAAGAACGACAGGAAATTGTACAAACAGCTCTGGAGATCACCAATCTGTGGGAAGTTCGAAAGAAAAATGTAAAGGGATATTCCGGAGGTATGAAACAACGATTCGGAATTGCTCAATTGCTTCTGAACAGTCCGAAATTGATCATTGTGGATGAACCAACGGCAGGATTAGACCCCGCAGAAAGGCATCGTTTTTTGAATGTACTTCGTGAGATCGGAACCAATAACATCGTGATCTTTTCTACTCATATTGTGGATGATGTGAAAGAATTGTGTACGGATATGGCGATCATGAATGGAGGAAAGATCCTGAGTCATCATACCCCAACTGAAGGTGTGGAAAGATTGAAAGGGCAAATGTGGACCAAAAACATCCAACGTGATGATCTGGAAGAACACGAATCTAAATTCAATGTGATCTCTTCTAATTTCAATCAGGATAATTCATTGAACATACGAGTGCACAGCGAAGCCCAGCCGGACGAAAGTTTTACTTCAAGCAATCCCGAGTTGGAAGATGTTTACTTCGTAACCCTTCACAAAGACAGCGAAGTGGTAGCTGTTTAACAGATTCTATTATGTTCTATTCTATTTATTCTTTTGAACTCAGATACTGGTTCCGAAAACCATTATTCTATATTTATTGTGGAATCATGTTTTTCATGTCCACATTTATTATGGCAGCAGCGGCGGGTATTTTTGAAGGTATTACCGCAACAATAAATTCAGTCACCATAGTTAATTCGGCAATATCAATAAATGGATTGCTGAATGAAATGAATGTGATCATGTTCTTTTTACTTCCATCTATAATTGGGGGAACTATTTTTAAGGACTTTGACAATGAAATGCATTCGGTCACTTTTTCTTATCCTTTTAAAAAGTGGGAATATTTGCTGGCGAAATTTCTGAGTGGGTTAACGATCACTATTTTCGTTATGCTTTTTGCTGCGATCGGGATCATGTTGGGAAGTGTACTTCCCGGAACTAACCCCGAATTATTAGGTCCGTTTGTGCTGATGAATTATGTTCAGTCGTTCATCTACTACCTGATTCCAAACCTGATCTTTTACGGTGCCATTGTATTTGCAGTGGTCACATTCACAAGAAATGTAAGTGTTGGTTTTTTAACTGTATTGGGATTGATCATCATCCAGACTTTTGCCGCAGTTTTGACTCAAGATTCCGATAGCAAGATATTATCAGCAATGCTTGATCCTTTCGGAGCTCAGGCTAACAACTATTATACAGAATACTGGACGATCTACGAACGGAATGAAAACCCGTTGCCGTTCGGGGATATCATATTGTACAATCGTTTACTGTGGACAGGTATTGGTTTACTGATCTTCGGATTTGTATACCGGACGTTCAGTTTTGATCAGGAGGCTTTCTCGTTCAGTTTCTTTAATAGAAAAGAAGGCAGAGCGGTTACTAAAAAGAACTTCGGAAGCATAATGGCAGTGAAGTTACCGAAAGTAAATTTAGACTTTTCGTTCATCGAGAGTTTTAAAACAGCCTGGATAATTTCCAATCAGGATTTCAAATACATTGTCAAAAGCTGGGCATTTATTATCATTACCATTCTCGGGCTTTTATTGTCGCTGGTAACGATTACTGTAAGTGCCGAAATTTATGGAACAAATACTTTGCCGGTAACCTGGCAAATGCTGGAATTTCCGGGACTGTTCTTTGGCTTGTTCATAAATCTGCTCACATTTTTATACGCAGGGATGCTTATCCACAGAAGCAGAACGGATAAGATCGACCAGCTTGTTCATTCCACTCCTATGCCGAACTGGGCAATTTTGTTATCTAAGTTTTTCGCATTGGTAAAAATGCAGGCGATTTTATTATTGGGGATAATGTTTCTGGGAATGGGGATTCAGATCTTCGCCGGGTATTTCAATTTTGAGATAGGACAGTACTTATTCGAATTATATGGAATCAAGCTAGTACATGTAGTTATCTGGGGACTTTTGGCGATCTTCATTCATACGTTGTTCAAAAACTTCTACATGGGATTTTTCCTGTTACTGATCGTATCTATTGGTTTGAATTTTATAGATCAGATCGGTGTGGAACAAATGATCTTCAAATTCAATCAATCTCCGGGCACTGCTTATTCTGATATGAATGGATACGGATCAACTTTGTCTCCTTATTATATCTATAAGTTGTATTGGTTGTTACTTGGAATAGCATTATATGTTCTTTCGATCATTTTCTTCAGGCGCGGAGTTCCTGATTCCATTTCTGAGCGATTTTCTGATGCAGGAAAAGCATTCACACCCATTCTGAAAGCTGTGTTTTCAATCAGTTTGATAGGATTTCTTTCAATGGGTTCTTGGATTTATTACGTAAATAATGTTGCCAATGAGAGCCTGTCTTCTAAAGAACTTGAAAAGCGTTTAGCTGATTGGGAGAAAAATTATGGAAAATATGAACATATCCCTCAACCAAGAATTGTAGACGTAAATGTGGATCTGGATATCTATCCTGAAAGCCGTGACTTCGAAGCTCGTGGAAAATATATTCTGGTTAACAAAACAGATGTAGCTATTGATTCCATTCACATTGATCATGGAGGATTTATAACTGAGTTTGGTTTTGAGAAACCTTCGGAGTTGGTATTGGAAGATGATTCCATGAATTACGATATCTATCAGCTTGCAGAAGCATTACAGCCGGGAGATTCCGTTGTGTTTACATTTAAAATTTCGAATGAACCGAATGGGATTTTCAGAAATAATTCTCCAATCAGAGCAAACGGTACATTCGTAAATAACAGTTTGTTTCCCCGTATCGGATACAACCCTGCAAGTGAGTTAAGAGGTGAGGAATCGCGCGAGAAGTTCGGTCTTCCGCCTAAAGAACGTATGGCATCACAAACAGATTCAGCTGCACTGCAAAACAGCTACATTGCCTACGATGCAGATTGGATCGACTTTGAGACTACTATAAGTACATCCAGTAAACAAATTGCCATTGCACCGGGATATCTTCAGGAAGAGTGGACCGAAAATGGTCGTCGTTATTTCCATTACAAAATGGATAGCAAGATGCTGAATTTCTATTCATTCATATCCGCAGAGTTTGAAGTGGCAAAAGACTCCTGGAATGATATTGCTATTGAAGTTTACTATCACAAAGGTCATGATTACAATATTGACCGAATGATCAAAGGTGTGAAAAGATCTTTGGATTATTATACCGAAGAATTCAGCCCGTATCAGCATAAACAAGTTCGGATCATTGAGTTTCCGAGAACAGGAGGAGGGTTTGCTCAATCGTTTGCGAATACTATTCCGTATTCTGAAGCCATAGGTTTTATTGCAGAAGTGGATGAAGAAAATGAAGACGGAGTTGATTACCCATTCAGCATTACGGCACACGAAGTTGCACATCAATGGTGGGCGCACCAGGTAATTGGTGCTAATGTTCAGGGAGCTACGGTGATGAGTGAAAGTATGTCAGAATACAGTTCTTTGAAAGTACTTGAGAAGGAGTATGGCGAAGATAAAATGCGGATCTTTCTAAAAGATGCATTGGATAGTTACCTGATTGGAAGAACTCTTGAAACAGCCAAAGAAAAGCCACTCATCTATAATGAAAATCAACAATACATCCATTACAACAAAGGGTCGTTGGTTTTGTATGCATTAAGTGATTACATAGGCGAAGATAAAATGAACGAAGCTCTAAGCAGATATATAGATGCCGTGGCTTTTCAAAATCCGCCTTATACAACCGCAACTGAATTCCTTTCTTATCTGGATGAAGCAACCCCGGATTCACTAAAATATTTGCTGGAAGATATGTTCAGAACAATTACGCTGTATGATAACAGTGTAAAAGAAGCTTCATTTAAAGTGCTTGAAGACAGTATGTATACTGTTGATCTGGAATTTTTTGCCACAAAGTATAGAACCAGTGAGGAAGGAAAGCGATCCTATACTAATTCTGAAGGTGACAGCCTTACAGTTGATATTGAAGGCCGGAGAAGACCGTTGCAATCGTTACCACTTGAGGACTGGATCGATGTGGGAGTGTTCGGAGTGGATGAAGATGGCAAAGAAACCGTGCTGTATCTGAAAAAACATAAGATCACGGAGATCGAAAATTCCATTTCAATTACAGTCAATAAAAAACCAATTTCAGCAGGAATTGATCCATACAATAAGCTGATAGATACTGATTCAAACGATAATAAAAGAGTGCTGAAAGAGGAGACTGAATAACGAATATTGAATAACGGTTTTAACCTGATTTAAACGTTTGTTTTAACTTCCAAACTCGAGCACGTCATTCCTGCGAAGGCAGGAATCTGGATCATTATCATAAAGATTGACCCTGGAAAAAGGTCCAGATCTCGGGCATTCGCAGCGAGATGACCGAAACCTCTCTAACAAAAAGTCATCAATAATTATCCAAGGTTAAGGTGAGTGACAAAGCCATTACATACGAAACTGATAGACAAATTCAGATTATAAAATCAGTTTTTTATTCAGGTACGACTGGCTATCTTCTTTGAGATAAAAACAAATCTGAGATCATGGGTGCAATTCAGAAGTCTACTCTGGAGTTTCTAAACCAGTTAAAGGTTAACAATAACCGCGAATGGTTTGAGCGAAACAAAGAACGCTACAGAGCGGCCCATGAAAATATGATCGGTTTTATGGATAGCTTGATAGCTGAGATGAATAAAGTCGATAACATAGAAACCATTTCAGGCAAAAAGTCTCTGTTCAGAATTTACAGAGATGTTCGTTTTTCTAAAGACAAATCTCCGTATAAATCTTTCTTTGGAGCTAGAATGGCTCGGGCTACGAAATGGTTGCGTGGTGGACATTACATTCATATTGAGCCCGGGAATAGTTTTATTGCCGCAGGGTTTTTCAACCCCAATTCAGCTGATCTTAAATTGATAAGAGAAGATATCGCTCATGATTCAAAACCTCTAAAAACAATATTGGAAGAAAAAGATTTCAAGAAAGTATGGGGAACTTTTAAAGGCGATTCTGTAAAAACAGCACCAAGAGGTTTTGATAAAGATCATCCGGATCTGGACCTGATCCGTTTCAAACAATTTCACCTTTCTCATCATTTTTCTGATGAAGAAGTACTTACAGAAGATTTTGTATTTGAAGTAGTAAAATCATTTCTGGTTATCCGACCTTACTTCGATTACATGAGCGAAGTGCTTACTCGTGATATGAAATAAGAAATGTACTTACCAAATTTTATTAGAAATCTTTGTTCCCGTCAGTTTGTATTAAAAGGATGATATTCGGGGTAGAATTAAATAAAGGAACTAATTCTATACGATTTCCTTTAAACTACTATCTAACATAAACTAACGGAGATTTTTATGAAGAAGACAATCGGACAGATTATGGGAGCCGGAGGGTTAATTGGAGTTATATATTATGGATATATGTATTTTCAGGACTCAGAATCATTTGAAGCATTTGGTGCGGACGTTGCGGTTAGTACAGGTGACTATGTTCCTGTTTTAATATCAGCAGTAGTAATGCTAGCGGGAATTATAATTGCAAAATCGAAGTAGTTAATAATTAGTTTTTTATTAAAAGAAGGAGAGAGCCATGTTAAGATGGAGTATTACATTATTCATTATAGCTTTAATTGCAGCAGTGCTCGGTTTTGGAGGTATTGCCGGTGCAGCAGCAGGAATTGCTGAAATATGTTTTTATATATTTTTAGTTTTATTCGTGATTTCATTACTATTTGGAAGAGGAAAAACACCAACTTAAAAATAATATATGGGGTATCAACAAGCCCTAGAGCAAACAATCGGGGTGCCGTTTACAGAAGAAAATTCTGTATCCGTACTTAGAAATGGTGATGAGATATTTCCGGCCATGTTGGAGGCTATTTCCAATGCCAAAGAAACGATCTCATTTCTAACCTTCGTGTATTGGAAGGGTGAAATTGCCGACAAATTTGCTGAATTATTCGCGAAAAAAGCCAAAGAAGGTGTGAAAGTAAGGGTTTTGTTGGATTCTTATGGAGCCTTCCCAATGAAAAAAGCTCTTGTTGAACTGATGCAAAGTTCTGGGGTTGATGTAGTGTGGTTTAGGCCGTTAGCCAGATGGAAAGTCTGGAAAATGGATAACAGAACACATCGAAAAATTTTGATTTGTGACGGTAAAATTGCTTTTACAGGAGGTGTGGGAATTGCTGAAGAATGGACGGGAAATGCAAGAAACGAAAGTGAATGGAGAGATACTCACTTCAAAATAGAAGGTCCCGCCGTTCAAGGAATTAAAGCTGCATTTATAGAAAACTGGATCGAAGCAGGAAATGAACTTGAAATTAATAAAAGCAACATTAGCTTATCACAGAAGGCAGGTTCAACAAAAATTCAGACTGTACGAACATCAGCTTCAGTAAGATGGAGTGATATTGTATTGCTCTATCAGTCTTTGATAGAATTGGCCGAGAAGAGAATCCTTATTCAAACCGCATACTTTAATCCGGATTACAAACTTGTTGAGTTATTAACTAAAAGAGCCAAGGAAGGGATTGAAGTAAAGATCATTTTTCCGGGTAAGTACACTGACCAAAGAGCAACTAAAATTATTGCAGGTCACAGTTTCGAGCAATTGCTGGAAGCCGGTGTTGAACTATTTTATTACCAAAAAACAATGATGCATGCAAAAGTGATTATGATAGATGATGAGCTTTCATGCATCGGGTCTGCAAATTTTAATCACAGATCTATGCTCAAAGATGATGAGATTAATTTAGTGATCATAGATTCCGGCACTTCCCAAGAATTGCGTTCTCATTTTACAGAAGATCTTGAAAACAGCGAGCGTATTACAAACTTTAGGTGGAAAAAAAGGGATATGGTTAAAAGAGTACTAGAGGTAATCATTCGTCCTTTTAAACAACAACTTTAGTGTTCGAATTTAATTTAGGTAGATAAACAGCAAAAAGTGAGGTGCTTTTTTTATAGTTGGATTTCAGGTTCACTATTAAGCTCACAAAGTTCTTCACTTATTTCCCAAAGCTTTTTTGCTGCTTCCATATCTCTGGCTTGCTTTTTTGGAGCGATGGCTTTCTTGTTTTTGAAATAAGCACCATTAGCATTTTCAACCTCATCAGAGCTAGCCAGATAAACAGTTGTTTCGGCACCTTTTTTGTTCGATGTCATAAATACACCAAATAGCTTGTAAAATAAACTTATATGCAATTCTCCGCTTTGACCAAAATTAGAACCTACCACGCCCGGGTGAAGGCAGTTTGCAGTGACGTCACTATCCTTTAATCGTTCAGCTAATTCCTTGGTAAATAGAATATTAAAGAGTTTTGAATTGCCGTAAGCTTTCATAGGACTAAAATTTTCTTCCAACTGAAGATTATCAGTATCAAATTCACCAGCTCGGTGTGCGCCGGAAGCCACGTTCACAATACGCCCTTTTTTTGCAGCTTTTATATTGTCCAGTAGCAGATGAGTGAAAAGGAAATAACCAATATGATTAACTGCAAAAGTTTCTTCCAGGCCGTCTACAGTTTCGTTTCTTTCTGAAGCTATAAAGCCATGATTGTTTATAAGAACATCAATTTTTTTATATCTGGATGTTATTTCATCGGCGGCTGAACGGATTTCTTTTTGGATTGAAAAATCACAAAGAACGATGGCTATTCCTGCATCGGGGAAAGTTTCAAGAATTTGATTTTTTGCTTTAATGGCTTTGTCTTCATTTCTGCAAACCATAACAATATATGCTCCTTTTTTTGCCAGAGCTTTAGCTGTTTCAAATCCTATTCCGGAATTCGCTCCGGTTATTACACATAATTTATTGGTCATGTCCATAGTTGAAATCCTTTTTGTTTTTTCTACACGATAATCTAAACTCAATGGTTCAAAATTCCTTATTTTTTTGATAAATTTTATAATTATGATTCAGGAATATCTTAATTCAGTTGATAAATTTATTGTAGTTGGTGACCGTGTGCTCATTAAGCCAAGGGATATGGAAACTCATACCCGAAGTGGACTTGTATTGCCTGCTTCAGTAAAAGAAAAGGAAGAGATTCAAAGTGGATATATTATAAAAACAGGTCCCGGATATCCGATCCCTAACACTGATGTTGAAGAAAGCTGGAAGGCGAATGAAGATACCAAATATATAGGAATGCAAGCTAATGCCGGAGATCTAGCAATTTTCCTTAAAAGCAGAGCACACGAGATTGAATTTGAAAACGAGAAATTTCTGATAGTTCCGCATAGTGCTGTTCTATTATTGATCAGAGATGAAGATTAGAAACAAAGTTCAATAACCAACATCCAATATCCAACATTCAATATCGAGCCTTGCTTCTGAGAATGCCATGGATTTATATCGCTAAATCATTTTCCATACCGTAGCACTAAAGGGCTTACGAGTTTAAATTTTGAAATAACTATTTGAGAACATTGGATATTGAATGTTCCTTGTTGAAAGTTCGATGTTCATCGAGACTTAGGTTTATAAGGGACGGTTTCGTCCAGAAAAAGTGCTTCATTAATGATCTCGTTCATCAGCTTTTTGGGGATTTCGTCAACCGATGCGAATTCAGCACTCAGTACTTGTTTTCTGCCTTTACTTACCAGTAAACCTTGCTCGTTCGACATTTCATAGCCACGCAAGAAGCAGATGGCAATTTTATTGGGCTTTACAGGATTAAGATAACACACCCATGTATTTTGATAATAAAAGGGAATTTTAAACCTGAGCTTGGAAGTAACTGCAGGAAAAGAGATTAACAATTCATGGAAATATAAGAGTACTTCCTGTTCATCACCTTCAAAACTGTAAATATAGTCTTCAACTTTATCCATAACGTTATTTTAAGAAAAGGTGATGTCAAAAAAAATGGCCTTCGATTCAAAAACCGAAAGCCATTCTCTTGATGAATAGGTCTCTCTCAACCTAGTTTCGTTTTACTTCACCGCCATCAAAAATGTCGGTGTGAACAAATGGATTTCCTTTATAATTGATAACTCCACCACCTTTAATTTTTCCGTAAAGGAATTTTTGAGCGTCTAGGCTAATTACGCCTCCGCCTTCTATAGAAGCAAACATGGAATCGGCTTTAACAGATGTTAAATTAATGATCCCACCATTTTTGACATTAATGTCTACAATTTTGGGTGCCCCGATTACTACTTCAGCTTTGCAGTTTTCGTATCCGTCTTTTTTGGTTACGTGTAAAGTATTTTGAGTTACATCAGCTTCAAAGGCTTCAACACAAAGTCCTTCGCCATTAATTTGTAATGTGTTTTTCTCGCTGTAAAGTACAACGATGTTCCCGGCTGATTCAATTGCAAGATCAGCAAATGGTTCTACAGAAATTTGTTTTGATACCCAATCGGTAGGGGTGATATCATTCGATGGTGCAAGCGGCACCAACAACGATATAAGAGAAAGGATTAAAGTTTTCATGATTGTACTCTCTGGTTCTTAGTTCTTGATGATAGTCTTGAACGTTAGACGAGTGCAATCTTAGTTAGTTGCGTTTGAAGTTGTTAAATAAATGTTAAAGAACCAGAAAAATCGAGTTTTTAAATACTTTATTTCTGGTTCATTAATTAAATATTCAGAGTTAGCTACTGCAGCAGTCACACCCACAAGGGCTAACTACACAATCGCATTCAGTGCAAGTACATTCGGTTAGGTTTTTCATATTAAAAGTAGATTTATTCAGATTAACTGTTGTATCAACAGGCTTTACTTTAAAGACGTGTGGATTTCAAAAAGACGCAGAGAAAAGTTAACAAGTACAAGCATATCTATCTTTATGTTCACAATCGCTTTCACCAGCTTCGTTTGTAGCTAAACAGCATGCCTTAAAATATTCGTTAAGTTTAGCTCGCCCACGTTGAACTCTGGATTTTAGTCCTGAGTAGGAAACTCCAATTTTTGAGGCGAACTCTTTTTGTGATAATTCTCCCAGGTCGGTTGCTAGAATGGCTTCTTTGTAATCTTTTGGAAGTTGCTCTATAAATATATGAAGACAAGTTTCGCATAACTGGTTGATGTCTTCATCTTCAAAAAGGTGAGTATTATTAACCAGTAGTTTTTGTTCTTTTCTTCGAACTTTTTTTTGCCGGTAATAATCATAAATGGTATTTCGCGTTACTGTAAATAGCCAACTTGAAAGAGAATCTCTTTCATTTAAAGTATCGATCTTTGTATGAATTTTTATGAACACTTCCTGAAGTATGTCTTTGGCTACTTCTTCATCATTAACTTTAGATAAAATGAACCCAAAGATACGATCGCTAAATTGGTTCCAAATTTCGGTAGTACTCATTTTCTTTGATAAGACGTTAACTTTTTGGAAAGACGCAAAATCAGTCAGATTAAATAACAATTATAGATTTATGATGGTTAGACTGAAATGCGAAAATTACCTTACTATAATTAGCCATACTAATTCACACTTTTAATGTTAGATCTCCATGTATTTAGCTTTTCAAAGGCGTTAACCATGCCTGAACCATACCAACTAAACCATTCTCCATTTATAAGTTCTATGTTTGCATCCGGGCAGGCATGTTGAATTTCTTGAATATGATTTTCTTTAAATGGGAAAGGCTCACTGCTTAATAAAATCAACTCGGGATTCTTATCAGAAAGATCATCCAAAGAAATTTGAGGGTATCGCTTTTGATCAGGAAATACATTTATCAGATCGTACTGCTTCATTACAGAGTTAATATATGTATCGTTAGCAGCAACCATCCACGGATCTTTCCAAATGAAGTAAGCAGTTTTCAATAAGGATCCTGGAGGTTTTTTAGCTAATTGATGGTGAATTTCAGAGATGAGGGACTCAGCTTTTTCTAAGACCTCAAGATCTTTCCCAAGATCCCTAATTGAAGACAAAGCGTCTTCAATACTATCAATTTCAGTTACATTAACTACGGCATGCTTTTTTAAAGCTTCTACATCTTCTTTCCGGTTCTCTTCATGATTCGCAATAATATAATCCGGGTTTAGAGATAATATCTTTTCAATATTTGGATTTTTTGTTCCTCCAATAATTAAAATGTCATGTACTGATTTTTCAGGATGGATACAAAAACGAGTCCTGCCAACTAGCCGTTTCTTAAGCCCAAGATCTAAGACCAATTCGGTAAGACTAGGAACCAAGCTTATGATTCTTTGATAAGACATTTCCGGAAATTGAATTATTATTAGAATTAATATGTAAGATAACCAATCAATAACGGAACCAACAACCAACTATAATGGAATTAGGACTTTTCACTTTTGTAGATAATAATTTTGATCCCGGTACCGGGGAAAAATTACATCCTTCAAAACGTTTACAGAATTTATTGGAAGAGGCTGAACTGGCTGATAGTGCCGGATTGGATGTTTTTGGGATTGGGGAGCATCACAGAGAAGATTATGTTGCTTCGGCTCCACCCGTGATGCTTTCAGCTATTGCGGCGAGAACAAAAAGGATCAGACTTACAAGTACAGTAACAGTATTAGGTTCTGAAGATCCCGTTAGAGTGTTTCAACAATTTGCTACTCTTGATCTGCTATCGAAAGGAAGAGCAGAAATTATGGTTGGGCGAGGTTCCTTTATTGAGTCATTTCCATTGTTTGGGTACGATCTTCAAAACTATGAAGAGTTATTTGAGGAAAAATTAGAACTTTTACTTCAGCTTAGAGAACATGAAATAATTACCTGGAATGGTAAATACAGAGCTTCAATTGATAATAAAGGGGTTTATCCACAGCCAATGCAGGAAAAAATTCCAATTTGGAGAGCTGTAGGAGGAACTCCGAAATCAGCATACTTAACCGGCGCACTTGGTTTGCCCCTGGCTTTAGCAATTATTGGCGGGTTACCTGAGCAGTTCAAGCAATTTTCAGATCTCCATAAACGAGGTGCTTTGGATAATGGAAAACCTGTTCAGCCAATGAGTATAAATTCACATGGTTTTATTGCAGAAACTTCTCAAGAAGCAAAAGACATTGCATTTCCGGCATTTAAACAAACTATGGATAAGATAGGAAGTGAGCGGGGTTGGCCGCCCATGAGCAGACAGCAATTTGAAGCTTCAACATCTTTAAAAGGAGCCAATTTTATTGGAAGCCCACAAGAAGTCATTGATAAAATTTTATATCAGCATGAGGTCTTTGGGCACGACCGATTCTTAATGCAAATGAGTGTGGGTAGTGTTCCTCATAAAAAAATGATGAAATCGATTGAGCTATTTGCTACAAAAGTGGCGCCTGTAGTTCGAAAAGAGTTGGGAGAATGATTTCATATCTGTAGGGACAATTCATGAATTGTCCCTACAGATTAAATTATGATGATAATTTTAAGTATACAGACCAAAAATCTCTTTTGCCCTGTTTATATATCCACCTCTGAATAAATTAGCATGGACAAGGACCGGATACAGATTGCAGAGTTCAACACGCTCTTCAAAACCATCTGCTAAAGGATACTCTGACTTATACCCTTCATAAAAGTCAGAGGAAAAACCACCGAATAACCGAGTCATTGCTAAGTCCATTTCCCTATGCCCGTAGTAAACTGCAGGGTCGTAAATACACGCGTCTCCACTTTTTGTAAACATGTAATTTCCGCTCCAAAGATCGCCATGCAGAAGTGCAGGTTGTTCATTTGGGAAAAGTTCGTGAACAGTTTTATGAAGTGCATCAACGATTGGAATTAGATCGCTTTCAAATTTTCCGGTCTGAATTCCGACTTTGATTTGTGGTTCAATTCTTTCGGAGACAAAGAAATCGGCCCAATTTTGATGTCTATTGTTACTCTGAGATAATTTTCCGATAAAGTTGTCATGATACAGTCCAAAAGTATCAGCAGAATGTTTGTGAAGTTTTGCCAATTCTGTTCCAAATCTAAAAGAGGAATCAGAGTTTTCGGCACCAGAGGTAAGAACACTTAAAAGCAGGAAATTCCTCCCTGTTAAAATTACGTTAGGTATCTGCAGCTCCGTTTTAGTACCTGAAAGCAATTTCAAACCCATAGACTCTGCTTCAAACATATGCTCGGGTGCCGAATTATTCCATTTAAGAAAAAAAGAATCACCGTTTCTTAGCTCTAAAATGGAAGCTTTATTTATATCTCCACCGGACTGATTCTTGGAAGATATAATTTCGTCATCAAGCCTTAACTCAATTACAGATTTGATATGGTCAGGAATCATTCTTTAATATGAGGCTTTAGTTCATTCAGTAATGCTTCGGTACTCCTGTCCAGTATCTGAAATACATTCTCAAACCCTTGCAGCCCGCCATAATATGGATCAGGAACACTACCGTCTTCAGGAGAGGGATCAAAATCTCTCATAAGTTTAATTTTATGAGTAAAACGTTTTCTTCTGTCTAAATCATGAATGTTTGAAAAATTTTCTTTATCCATTGCCAGAATAAGATCAAATTCTTCCAAATCAGGATATTCGAATTTTCTTGCTCGGGATGGGAGGTGAACACCATGCTGGTTGGCCGTAGCCTGGCTTTTACTATTTGCGCCTTCTCCCACATGATAAGCTGCTGTTCCGGCTGAGTCGATATAGAAAAATGATTCCAGCCCTGCTTCCTTTACTTTGTGTATAAAAAGACCTTCCGCAGTAGGACTTCTGCAAATATTGCCAAGACAAACAAAGCACAATTTATAAGGATCTTCTTTTGTAATTGTCCGTAAGTACGAATTCATGACGAAATGAAAATTTTAATGTTTGAAAAAGAGTGTAGTTAAACCCATAGATACAAAAATTTTAACGCTTTTGGGAAATTACATACAAAACTAATAATCAGAACACAATGCCTGCTTTTTGCTAAGTTTTTGTATATTTGAGGCTTAAAATTATTCTGTGGACAACATATTTATATGTCGAAAAAGTTTGAAGAAATAAAGCAGCTTAACTATCCGAAGGCGGAAGTTGAGACTATGAATTGGTGGAAGGACAATGAGATCTTTAAGAAAAGTCTGAAAACCCGTGAAGATGGTATACCATTCACGTTTTTTGAAGGACCACCTACTGCTAATGGTAAGCCTGGAATCCATCATGTAATGGGTAGAACTGTAAAAGATATGTTCTGCCGGTACAAGACGCTCAAGGGATTCAGAGTTGATAGAAAAGCTGGTTGGGACACTCATGGTTTGCCTGTTGAGATCGAGGTGGAGAAAGAATTAGGATTAGAAGGTCGCTCTCAAGTTGAAGAATATGGGATAGGCAAATATAATGCTAAATGTCGCGAGAGCGTATTAAAGTATAAAGATCTGTGGGACGATCTTACTACCCGAATGGCTTATTGGGTTGATCAGGATGATCCTTATATAACATTCAAGAATGAATATATAGAATCTGTTTGGTGGGCTTTCGATAAGCTGTTTGAAAAAGGATTGGTATATAAAGGGTACAAGATTCAATGGTACTCACCGGGCTCGGGAACGGTGCTTTCTTCTCATGAAGTGAGCTTAGGGTATAAAGAGACTCAGGATCCATCTGTTTATGTGAAATTCAAAGCAGATGGTGAAGAAAACACCTATTACTTAGCATGGACTACAACACCATGGACAACGGTTTCAAACATGGCGTTGACTATCAATCCAAAGTTGACTTATGCTAAAGTAGCTTTTGAAGGCGAGCATTTTATTATTGCTAAAGATTGTGCAGAGCAGGTATTTGGTGAAGGATTTGAAGTTTTGGAAGAGATTTCAGGGCATGCTCTATTAGGCAGAACTTATGAGCCGATTTTTGATTTCGCTTTAGAGCATTTCGATAGGTCTGAAGCTTGGAAAATTATTGAAGCGGAATACGTTACAACGGATGAAGGTACAGGTGTTGTTCATACGGCTCCTGCATATGGAGCAGATGACTTCGATTCTTGTCAAAAAGCCAATATTCCAATGTTCAATCCCATTGACCGGGAAGGAAAATTTACAAACGAGGCTCCTGATTTTGAGGGTCAATGGTTCAAAGAAGCCGACAAAGATATTGCCCGTGCAATAAAGGAAAAAAATCTCATGTTCAGGCATGAAACTTGTGTTCACAACTATCCATTCGACTGGAGAAAAGGAACACCATTGATGAGTTATCCTGTGGATTCTTGGTTTATTAAGACCACCAGCGTAAAAGATCGAATGGTTGAGTTGAACAAAAAGATTAATTGGAAACCTGATAGTACGGGTAGTGGACGTTTTGGAACTTGGTTAGAAAACAATGTGGACTGGGCTGTTTCCAGACAAAGATATTGGGGAACACCAATTCCGATTTGGGCTAGTGATAAAAACCCTGAATACGTTGAATGTATAGGAAGCATGAGAGAGCTTCGAGAAAAATCAGGTCTTTCTGAGCTAGATGAAATAGATCTTCACAGGCCATTTATAGATGATATTACATGGGACGCTCCTGATGGAGGTACCATGAGAAGAATTCCTGACCTGCTTGATGTTTGGTTCGATTCCGGCGCGATGCCGTTTGCTCAATGGCATTATCCTTTCGATAACGACCATGAGTTCAGCTATAATTATCCAGCCGATTTTATTGCCGAAGGAGTTGACCAAACACGAGGATGGTTCTATACACTTCATGCATTAGGAACTATGCTTTTTAATGAAGAAGCATTCCGAAATGTAATTTCAAATGGTTTAGTTCTTGATGAGAACGGCGAAAAAATGAGTAAATCGAAAGGCAATACAGCCGATCCTTTTGAGCTCATTAATAAATACGGAGCAGATACTGTACGTTGGTATATGATGAGTAACTCATCGCCATGGGAGAACCTTAAGTTTTCTGAGGATGGATTGAAGGAAGTTCAGCGTAAATTCTTCAACACGTTGGTGAATACGTACTCCTTCTTTGCGATGTATGCGAATATTGATGGCTTTAAATACTCAGGCTCACAAATTCCTACAAATGAACGCCCTGAAATAGACCAATGGGTAATTTCAAGGTTAAATACGACCATTAAAACGGTAGAAGCATTTTTAGAAGATTACGAACCTACAAAAGCAGCTCGGGAAATAGAAGATTTTGTAGAGGAATTGAGTAACTGGTACGTTAGAAGAAACAGACGCCGGTTTTGGAAAGAAGGAAATACACTCGATAAAACAGCCGCTTACCAAACTTTATATGAATGCCTGAAAAGTTTGAGTAAAATGATTAGCCCGATAGCTCCATTTATGGGAGAGTGGTTGTATCAGAATTTAAACAAAGTTACCGGATTAGAAGAAGAATCAGTACATATTTCATTTTTTCCAACAGTAGAAGAGACTGCTATTTTTAAGAAGCTGGAACATAAAATGGATATGGCTCGTTTGATCTCCTCTATTGTTTTGAGAATCAGAAACCAGATCGAAATGAACGTTCGTCAGCCTTTGGCCAGAATCATTCTTCCGATAAAAGATGAAGCAGAAAGAGCGGCGATCGAATCTGTAAAAGATATAATCTTAGAAGAAGTGAATGTAAAGGACATTCAATTTGTGGATGATGATTCCGGAATTGTTCATAAATCAGCGAAAGCAAATTTCCCTGTTTTGGGTAAAAAGCTAGGGCCAAAGATGAAGCCTGTTGCTGCTAAAATAGGACAACTAAGTACGGATGAAATTACACAATTCGAAAAATCGGGCTCTCTAGAAATTACTCTTGACGATGGAGAAACAATTAGAATAGACGAAGATGGTCTTGAGATCGTTAGGACCGGACTTGAAGGGTGGCAAGTTGAGACCGAGCGCGGGTTAAGTGTAGCCGTTGATACGGAATTATCTTCAGAATTAAAACTTGAAGGTTTCGCTCGAGAGTTCGTTAATAGAGTACAGAGCATGCGAAAAGAAGCTGACTTTGATGTTGTTGACAGGATCAAAATAGGTTTTACTGGCTCGGAGGAATTAAAAGAAGCAGTTGTTTCAATGAATGAATACATCAAAACTGAAACCCTGTCTGAAGAAATTAAATTTGAAAATTTAGATGTTTCCGACTTTGTTAAGGAGTGGGAAATTGGCGAAGAAGAGTGCAAAATCTCTATTCGCAGAACAGTTAATACATAAGGATAAAGTTATGGCTGAGAAAACAAAAACAGAGGAAAGAGTATCTCCTTATACAGACAAAGAATTGGAATATTTTCGTGGAATAATCGAAAAGAAATTGAAAGAATCAGAGGATGAGCTGAACACTCTTCAGAAATCTCTTCGTGAAAGCATGGAAAATGCTTCTGATGAATCAGCCTATTCTTTTCATATGGCGGATGCAGGTACGGATGCTCAAGAGCGTGAAAAAACATATGTTCTTTTAAATAGAACCCGCAAATTTATCAAGTATCTTGATGATGCAATGAAACGTATCGATAATAAAACATACGGAGTCTGTAAAGTTACGGGTAAGAAGATCGCTAAAGGAAGATTAGAAGCTGTTCCGCATACTCAACTAAGTATTGATGCAAAACTAAAGCGTAGATAAATAATCGGATAGTCTTGAATCGAAATAAACTCGTTGCACTCTTGACGCCGGCAGCAATTGTGTTGGCTCTCGATCAGATCACCAAATATATAATCAGAACTTCACCTGAGCTGCATAACAAAACAGTTATAGAGGGATGGTTGCGACTGTATTATACTCAAAACCCCGGAATGGCAATGGGTATTGATTGGTTGCCAACCATTGTAGTGAGTTCAGTAGCTATTTTAGCAGTAACAGGTATACTTGTGTATTTACTTCGATCTATTGAAACAGCTTCTATTGGATATCTGATATTTATGGGGTTGATTATTGGTGGAGCTTTCGGAAATATTTCGGACAGAATTTTTATGGGATATGTGGAAGGTAATGGCGGAATTCTTGAAGGACATGTAGTAGACTTTATCTATTTCAGCCTTCAGATAAAAGACTGGACGGTGTTCCCGTATATATTTAATGTAGCTGATATCGGTATATCAGTATCGATCATCACTTTAGTGATCTTTAGGAAAAAATTCCTTCCTGAATATCAGAAAGAGCAACAAGTATCCGATGCTGAAGTGAAGGTTGCAGGTGAAGAAGCCGCTGTTGAGGAAGTTGCTAAAAAATAAAAGTCTAGTTTTTCCTTACCGGATCGTCCAGAAAATCTATACTTGTATCAATAGGAACTTGATCCACGATCTCTAATCCAAAGCTTTTGATACCAATTCTTTTCACCGGATTATTGGACAGAAGACGGATCTTGCAAATCCCTAAAGATTTAAGAATCTGAGCGCCTATTCCATAATCCCGGGAGTCGCCTTTTTTCGGATTGTTATTTTCTTCTTCTGTTTCTGGATTGCCTTCCTGCATCGCTTTTAACGTGCGAAGCTGATTCACAAGCACCGAACCGCGTTGATTACGGTTCATATACAGAACAACGCCTTTTCCTTCACGTTCAACCTGAAGCATTGCCTGATGAAGTAATTCGCTGGTATCGTTTAACCGACTTCCAAAAATGTCACCGATCAGATCAGAAGAATGAACACGTGTGAGAACAGGTTCTTCTTTGTTCCAACTTCCTTTTGTGAGCGCCATGTGGATATCGCCCGTTAGATTTTCTTTGAATGCTCTGAGCTTAAAATCACCATACATGGTCGGCATATTGATGTCCATCACTTCGTGAACTAAAGATTCATTCTCATTACGGTAAGCAATAAGATCTTTAATGGTGATGAACTTCATATCGTATTTCTTTGCGATCTTAGCAAGATCCGGAACACGAGCCATTTCCCCGTCTTCATTCATGATCTCGCAGATAATACCAACAGGCTTTAATCCGGCTAGTTTTGCAAGATCAATAGCGGCTTCAGTATGTCCTGCACGTCGAAGTACACCGCCATCTACAGCAAGAAGAGGAAAAACATGTCCGGGTCTTCGAAAATCGACTGGTTTTGCTTCATCACTTGCAATTTCGCGAATGGTATTTGCTCGATCAGCAGCAGAAATCCCTGTTGTTGTAAGTCTTTTATGATCGATAGAAATCGTAAAATTAGCCTCGTCAGGATCCGCACCATCAGTAACCATATGAGTAAGTTTTAACTTCTCAGCAAGGTTTTTTGTAAGAGGCACACAAACAAGACCGCGACCATGAGTGACCATAAAATTAATGGCTTCGGTAGAAACCATTTCCGCAGCCATAAGAAAATCGCCTTCATTCTCACGATCTTCATCGTCAACAACGATAACCATTTTGCCATTTTTAATATCCTTAATGGCTTCAGGTATGGTATTAAATTTTATAGACTCACTCATTAGACGGAAGTAATTACTTTTTGTCTTTTTTATCAGGTTTGTTCGGGTTCACATCATTGATAGCCGATTTCAAAAATCTGATTTTAGTGCTTCCACCCACTTCAATTAGCACAGAGTCATCTTCAATAGAACTTAAAACACCTATCATTCCTGAAGAAGTAACAACTTTGTCGCCTTTTTTCATTTCAGAAACTTTCTGCTGAATTTCTTTCTGCTTTTTGCTTTGTGGACGAATAATGAAAAAGTAAAAAACCACAAAGATAGCGCCCATAAAGATAAGGCTGGTATATCCACTTCCTTCACCTTCAGCAGGTGGTGCCATTAGAAAAAACGTAAGTAAACTCATTTATAAAATTTTTAATAGTTAATTAGATGCTCAAAGATACGGCATTATTGAGTGAATCTCACTGCTTTTTGGTGAGTCGAAATGTCGAAGAATCTCAGGATTTGAGCTGATCTTTCAGGGCGTCAACGAATCTGTCCAGTTCTTCGAGCGTAGTATACACATTGGGAGTAACGCGTATTCCTTTAAACTGATCGTGATTGATTGGAGTGGTAATTATTCTGTAATCCCGCCATAAGGCAGCGTTCAGATCATTTGGTGCAATGCCCTTCAACTCTACTGTAGCAATTGCACAAGCATATTTAGGATTTCTGCTGGTATGTAACACAACGCGGTCACTATCAATTAGCTGATCGATCCAGTAATCATTCAGGTATTTTAGACGAGCTTCTTTTCTGTCAGAGCCAATGCCTTCATGGAAAGTTAATGCTTCACCAATCGCTAAAAAGTTTGCAGCGGGATGTGTACCTATCTCTTCAAATTTCCGGATATTCTCATCCATGGTTTCAGGGGCAGCCATCATAGGCCAGAGGTCTTTGATCTTATCTTTCTTTACGTAAAGCATTCCTGTTCCGTGAGGAGCGAACAGCCATTTATGAAGACTGGTGGTATAATAATCACAATCCAGATCTTCTTGATTGAAAGAAAAGTGAGCAAAGGCATGAGCTCCGTCTACGATAACAGGAATTCCTTTTTTGCGAGCCATTTGTACTACTTTTTTAACGGGAAGGATCTGCCCTGAAATATTAACAATATGGCTCATTAGAATGAGCTTGGTTTTCGGAGTGATATTTTGTTCGAACAAAGAAACGATCTCATCATCATTTTCGGCGGGTACTGGAATACTGAATTGATTGAGTTTTATTCCTTCCCGACGTTCCCGTTGTTGGAATGTAGTGATCATTCTCGGGTAGTCCTGATCTGTAGTAAGAACTTCATCTCCTTTTTTAAGATCTATTCCTAACTGGCAGATCTGCAGACTTTCAGAAGCATTACGGGTCAGAGCAATTTCTTCAGTATCCACACCAAACATTCTGGCTATTCTTTGGCGCACACCTTCACGTCTTGGTTCCAGTATCCGCCACATATTATAAACAGGTGCTTGATTGGAGAAGTCGAGATGTTTCTTCATAGCCGCTTGAACAAATTCAGGAGAAGGACTAACCCCGCCATTATTCAGATTTATGAGACTACGATCTACGGTAAAAGCCTGCTGAACAGTAGCCCAGAAATCTTCATCCTTTGCAATATCAAGAACTGATCCTGAAAACGAATTCAGGTCTTCATAAAAAGAGTCAGAAAGTGGTTTGGTAAGAAAAGCGGTAGAAGCCAAAGCCAGTGCCCCACCGGAAATTTGATTTATAAATTGCTTACGTGAACTCATACTTCCTCCAATAATTTGTTTATGAGATTTAAAGATTGGGGGTTAAAAAAGCAAGGTATAAACAAAAAAAGGATGATATTCTTGCGAATATCATCCTTTAAATTCTAAAAGAAGAATGCAGACTTACCCTTCTTTCACATCTTCAATGCTTTCAAGAAGACTTTCTGCTTCTTTAATAAGGTCATCAGCTTTTTGTTTTGCCGATTGAACTACTTTATCACCTTTATCCTTTGCTTCTGAAATAAGCTGTTGCTTTTCCTTTCGTAGTTGGTCGATCAGATCATTTAACTCATCTTTATAATTACTAAGTTGGTATGAAAGGCGATCACGTGTATTCTTGCCACTATCCGGAGCATAAAGTAATGCTAAAACGGTTCCTGCTAAAGCTCCTGTTAATACTCCGGCAATAAAATTTCCTGACTTGTTCATAATAAAACCTCAAATTAAAATTCTTTCTTTCTAACTATAACAAGAATAGCTATTCGTAGTTCCAATATCTATTGTTTTGATAAAAAAATATTCGATTAACTTTCTAATACTTGTGTTTTAGATGAAAACGAGCTTTTGAAAATAGCACTCCATATTTTTATTATGAAGTTTATTATTTGTTTAAAGCCCACTGAAATAGTAGGAGTAATGAATAATGTAAAGATCACACCAAAAGCTAAGCCCCCGATTACCGTTTTAGCAAGTGGAGACCAAATTTCAGCACCGGCACCTAACTCAAGTGAAAGTGGAATCATTGAACAAATAGTAGTTATTGCTGTTAACAAAATAGGTCGCATTCTTCTTTTACAAGCATAAATTATTCCATCAAGGAACTCTGATCCTTTATTCAAATCGAACGCCATGCCTCTTGTTTTCAAATGCATGTAATCCACAAGTACAATTCCATTATTTACGATAATACCAACCAGCATAAACAATCCGATATTTCCGGTGGTGCTTAATGGATTTCCAAAGATATACAGAGAGAATAATGCACCAAAAAGAGCCATAGGTATACACAACCAAATCACAAATGGATCACGGAAGTTTTCAAAAAGTGATGCCATGATCATAAACATCAATACAAGTGCTGCTAAACCAGCAAATAGAAACTGCTCAGCACCTTGTTGAGCTTCTTGGGTGGCACCTGTAAATTCATAACGATATCCTTCCGGCATCACAACTTCATTGTTTATGAAGTTAGTAATTAACTCACGGTATTGGGTTGCATCGCCGGTAAACTGTATGCTAACATCAAGCAGAATTTCTCGGTTTCTTTTTTGATAGGAATCCACACCTTTGGTTTCAATAAATTCACCAACAGCGACTACAGGCACACGCTGATCTTCATATTGAAGCACTTCCAGATCAAATAGATCCTCTCTGGATTTAAGCGAGCTCTTTGCAGTACGTATCTCGATAGGAATTTCCTTGCCATCAGTTCGGAAATATCCGGCTTGGTTACCCAATGTCTGAGTGCGCAATGCATTAGCAACCTGACTAATGCTAGAATTAAGCAAACCTACTCGGTTTCTGTCTAACACAAATTGCATTTCCGGGGTAGGGTCGGTTCGTCCATTATCTACCTGGATGATATTTGGATCATCAAGTAATCTGTCTTCTATAGATTTGGAAATTTTGAGTAATTCTTCCATTTCAGGTCCGATTAGACTTAGTCTGATTGAGCCATTTCCAGATCTGAACCCTCTTCCTCCAAAATTAAGTCCGCCTCCTTCCACAGAAGCCCGGATGGTAACTCCCGGAGCAGTTAATTCTTGTCGCAGAGCTGCGGCAAGTTCGCTACTGGTAATATTTCTTTCTTCTAGAGGAACGAGCTTGAGTGTAAAGCTACCTCTGTTCGTTTGCTCGGTAAAACGGCTTCTTCCAATTGAAGAAACAACAGTTTCGATCTCCGGTTTTTGCAACAACTGTGCTTCAAAATCCTTCATCACTTCCACTGTTTTAACCAAACGGGTTCCCTCTGTTAAAGTCACGTTTACATCTACTTCTCCTGAGTCTGTTTCAGGAAATCCTTCTTTATCTATTCCTTGATAGATTACTACTGTACCAAATAAAATCCCGATCAGTGCTAATCCCGGTATCCATTTATGAAGCAGTAACCAACTCAGAACTTTACCATATCCATTTTCCAGTTTATGGATAGCGGTGAACATAAAGCTTCTTTTATTGAACATCTCAGTATCCAGTACTAGTACTGATAAAACAGGAACCAAAACAATGGAGCAGATAAAAGAAATGGCAATTGCAAAACTAATAGTGAGTGCAAACTCTTTAAAGAAAATTCCCTGAATTCCTGTGATAAGTGTAATGGGGATAAAAACCCCAAGAGTTGTAAGAGTAGAACCAAGAAGAGGGCCTACCACTTCGTTGGTGCCTGTGAGTGCGGCGTCAAATTTACTTAATCCATCTTCTAGCTTTCTGGCAACACTTTCAGCAACTACAATTGCGTTGTCGACCAATAAACCAATGGCAAGTGCCAGGGCAGAGATCGTAAAAATATTCAAAGTAAGATCTGCAGCATACATAGTTGCAAAACTCGCTGCAATGGAAACGGGTATTGAAGTAGCAACAACCAAGGAGATTCTCCATCCGCCCATAAAGATCAGGATCACAAAAATAACTACTACAAGAGCTATTACGGAAGATTGAGAGAGGTTATTGATCGAGTCCTCGATAGACTGACCTTCATCAGATAGTATTCTAAGCTCCACACCTGGAGGGAGAATTTCATTGATCTCAGGGACTACTTCTTCTACGGCTTTAACTACATCTAATGTATTGGCATCAGAATTTTTTTGGACTTCAATCGAAACACTATTATTTCCATTTACATTTACTAAACTGGTAACTTCTGTAAAACCATCAGAGACATCTGCTACATCTTCTACTCGAATGGGGATTCCATTGTCAGATACTTTAATAATCGTCTTTTTTATTTGTTCTACATCTTGATATAAAGACTGAGCCCGTACGCTGTAACTGATGTTTTTAGTTACTACATTTCCTATTGGAAGCTGAACATTATTTGAACTTATAGCACTTTCTAGATCCTGAGGAACAATGTTGTGCTGTGCCAATCGCATTGGGGATACATCCACATAAATTCTTCTTTCGAGTCCGCCACGTGTATCAGCTGAAGCCAGACCGACAATTCTTTCCAATCGCGGCTCCACTAGTTCAATGGCTAGTTCTCTTAATTCATCTAAGCCTCGTAATCCTGAATTAATACTTAACTGCATGATGGGTCTGCTTTCCGGGTCAAACTGGAATATAGCAGGCGCTCGAGCCTGAGCAGGTAGATCGGCTCGGATCTGATCAATAGCTTTTTGGACTTTTAATTCTGTTTTTCTGATATCCGTACCTTCAAAAAGACGTAAGATCACAAACGCACTTCCTCTGCTTACCCGTGCTTCTAGTGATTCAATTCCCTCAATTGCAGAAACGGCTCCTTCAATAGGGGTTACAATAAGTCGATCAATGTCTTCAGGAGCTACGTTTTGGTAACCTGATGAGATCGCTAAAACCGGAATATTAAGAGATGGGAAAAGTGTAACTCTTAAATTTGTAAGCGAAAAAACACCAAATCCTACTACGATCAGCGTACACATGATCACAGTAATAGGCCGGTTTAAAATACCACCAGTAAGATTGAATTTTTTCATGATAACACCTCATTATTTTCCATAAGTGGGTCAGTTTTGTGAACAGCATCAAATCCAAGGTTATCTACACCTTTGTTGATTAGATTATAAATACTGGGTACAACAAAAAGCATTAAAATGGTTGACATAGTTAAACCTCCAATTACGGTTCTGGCCATTGGGCTCCAGGTTTCTGAACCGGATCCTAGTTCCAAAGCAAGAGGAACCATAGAAAGAATGGTAGTTAACGCAGTCATTAAAATAGGGCGAAGGCGGCGTGTTGCGCCCTGTACAATTGCTTTATGGCGCTCAACTCCTCGGGCCTGTAAAATTTTGATGTAATCAATCATCACAATTCCATTATTCACAACAATACCGGAAAGAAGAATTAGACCAACCATAGAAGTAACACTAATTGCAGTGCCGGTTACACCGAGAATGATCAAAACACCTGACAGCGCTAAAGGAATAGTAAAAATGATAATAAATGGCTCAATCAAGCTTTCAAACTGAGAAGCCATAACCATGTAAGTCAGGATTCCGGCAATAGCAAAAGCGATAAGCAAGAAATTAAATGATTCAGCTTGTTCTTCTGCTGAACCTGCTAATGCATAACGGTATCCATCAGGCCATTCAACTTCATCAAGAATTGCACGTGCATCAGCACTGGCAGTTTTTAGATCAACACCATCTAATTCTGTTAAAATCTCAATAACTCTTTCCTGGTTGATTCGAGCTACGTTAGTAGGACCGGTGTATCGTTCAATTCTTGCAAGCGTTCTTAAAGGCAACCAGTCACCCGACGGAGTTTGGATTTGAATATTTTCCAGATCTGTTGAAGCTGCTTTTTGTTTAGGATCCAGTTCTACTTTTACTTCAAACTCTACACCCTGGTCTACAAAACTTGTAGCAATATTTCCTTGAACAGCATCACTTAAAGCAGTTGCAACTTGGTTTGTATTCATTCCTACTAATGCGATACGTTCTCTGTCTAGAACCAGCCTTAACTCCGGGCGACCTTGATCAGCAGTACTGTACGCACTAACTACGCCATTAATCTGAGTGATCTTTTCTTTTACACCATCGGATAAATTCTTTTTTACTTCAGGATCAAATCCAAAGATTTGTACGATAAGCCCATTTTCTCCATCAGGACTTAAAGGGTCCTGAATAGTTTCTTGAATACTAACTCCAGGTACAATTTCGAGCTTCTTAAGCAGTTCGCTTACAATATCAAATTGTGAACGTGTGCGTTCATCTTTTGGAACCAATTCCACACGTACTGCACCGGTGAATCCGCCAGGATTGTCTGCTCCTTCAATTCCTTCTTTATCACCATAATCTGATACAATGATTCTTGCTTCAGGCACTTCTTGCATAATGATGCTCTCTACCTGTCCGATTGAGCGCTCCAATTCCAGCAAACTAACACCGGCTTCTCTTGTTACTTCCAGATTAAATGCGTTCTCATCAACTCTTGGGAAAAATTCACCGCCAAGCATATTAAATATTGGCAGAGTAGCTACAAAAAATACAATAGCTATCAAGACAACGAGCCCACTTTTGTGAAGAGCTTTATCAAGTTTTTCGGAGTACCATTTTTCTAGCTTATTCAGAAGTTCGCTAAAGAAATTCGCAACTTTATTGGTTGCCTCAATAGTTAATTCACCATCCTTATAGAATTGAGAAGTCATCATAGGAATTAGCGTAAGAGCCACCAGTGAAGAAACAGATAGTGAGAAGGAAATAGTTAATGCCAGATCTCTGAAGAGAAATCCTGCGATCCCGGGCACAAATAAGATTGGCAGAAATACAACCAAAGTAGTTAGCGTTGATATAACCACGGGAACGGCAACTTCTTTTGCTCCCATAATTGCGGCGTCCTTTCTGCCTTTTCCTTCTTCTCTGAAGCGGAATATATTTTCAAGCACAACTACTGCATCATCTACTACTAGGCCTACTGCAAGTGTTAATCCTGAAAGTGAAATGATATTCAAACTCAGATCTGCAAAATTCATTACAGCAAAAGTAGTGACAATAGAAACCGGGATTGAGATGGCAATTATCAATGCAGATCTGCCGCTTCTTAGAAAAGCCAACAGAATCAGAACTACCAAAATAATAGCCTGAACACCTGTTAATAATAGGTTTTCTATAGATTGCTGGATGAATTCTGCTTTATTGGTAAGTACTTCAACTTGAACATCAGCGGGAAGACTTTTTTTGATTTCTTCCAGGTTTTCAATCACTGCTTCAGCGGCTACTACAACATTGGCATCACTTTGGCGATACACGTTTATGATAACGCCATCTTCACCATCTACACGTACATTTCCGATTGGTTGCGCGATGCCATCTTCAACTTCGGCAACATCTCTTAAAAAGAGAGATTGACCATTTCTGGTTGCAATCACTGTATTTTTGATCTGATCAACACTTTTCAATTCGCCCATGGTACGTAGCGAATAAACTGTATTGCCTTCAGTAAGTTGACCTGCAGGAACCTGAATGTTTTCAGCACTTAATCGGGATGAAATTTGTGCAATTGTAAGGTTATACAGACGCATTTTTTCATTATCGATAACTACATTGATCTGCCTTTCAAGGCCTCCTGAAGTTTCTGCTGAAGCTATGCCATTTACTCTTTCAATGCGTTGTTCTAAAATTTGAGTGGCATATGTTCTGAGATCACGGGAACTGCGCGCTTCAGATGTTAACGCAAGTACAATTATTGGTTCCTGATTTGGATCATAACTGAATACCAAAGGAGTTTCTGCATCTCGTGGTATTGATCGTTCAATTGAACCTAATTGTTTTCGAACATCATTTTCAGCTTCATAAAGATCCGTTCCCCAATTGAAGTTTAATTTTACAACTGATGCGCCTTGACTAGATAAAGAACGAACTCTTTTGATCCCGCTGATACTTCCTACATTCTCTTCAATGGGTCGAGTAATGAGAGTTTCCATATCTTCTGGAGCAACTCCTTCATAACCTGTGAATATAGTTATGGTTGGAAAGCTAACATCAGGATAAAGATTCAGACGAAGTTGAAGTACACCGAATATCCCAAACCCAATTAAGATCAGGCTTGTCATTAAAAAGGTAATAGGCCTGTCTACAGCCAGTTTTGAAAGTCCGCCCATTTTTTTAATTCCCTGAAGCGTTAGCTGTTCTTAGGCTATCCATATAAGCGCGTCTGTCTTCCTGGCTCATATTTTGTAGTCTCTGTCTCATTTTTGCTTGGTCTTCTTCACTCATATTTTGGAAAGGATTTCCGCCTTGCCCTGGCCTGCCACCACCTTGCCGAGCTTGTCTATTCCCAGGCTGGTCGTCACCTGCAACACGTTGGCTCTCCGGTGATTGGAAGCTTGATCCGGAAGCAACTCTAATTGCTCCACGATCTTGAAGACTTTGCTGCCCTGTAACAATGATATTATCCCCGGTATTTAGCCCTGAAAGTATTTCAATTCTGTCTCCTTGCTCAATTCCCAGTTCTAAAGTTCTAAGTTGAGCAATAGAATCACCCTGAGATACAAAAACAGAGTACGTACGTTGAAGTTGAATTGTATTTGATTCAGGCTCTACAATAGTTTCAACCTTCTCGACCATCGCGCTTCTTGGAATAACAATAGCTCTATCTTTTGTAGCAATGTTAATAACATTTTCTGTAAGCACACCCGGATAAATGTTAGGTCCAATTGTGTTAAGAGTTATTACAACTTCCCCAAGACCTGTAGTGGCATCGAGTTGAGGGCTTTTACGTGAAACAACTCCACGAGCAGAAGATTCTCTTTCGTTCGATACTCTTAGGTTTACTTCTTGTCCGATTTTAACAGCCTTCCAATCCTGAACAGGAAGAAATATTCTAGTTTCGTAACCAACAAGATTGGCTATCTCAAAAAGAGTTTGTCCTGCACTAGCAATATCACCCTCGGCACCATTTCTGGAAATAACAACTCCTCGAACCGGCGAACGAACTTCCGTATTGTTAAAGTTTTCCTGAGCTTGTGTTACCGAAGCGATTGCAGATTGATACTGAGAAACACTATTACGATAGGTTGCAAAAGCATTGTCAAATTCGGCTTGGCTGATCGCGTTAGATTGAAGTAATTGTTGCTGTCGGGCAAATTGGGTGCTGTCCCTTTTTATAGCAACTTTGCTCTGTTCTAACTGTGCTTTAGCTTGTTGAAGCTGATCTTTAAATGTAGCGTCATAAATTTTGGCGAGAAGTTGTCCTTGTCGAACAGTATCTCCAAGGTCTACATAAAGTTTTACTATTCTATTGCTTACTTGTGGGTTAATTGCAACAACATCCTGAGCTTTTATAGTACCGAAAGATTTTACTTGTTCTGAAATAGATTGACGTGTAACAGGCTCAGTTTCAACGCTGGTTACTCGGTCTCCCCCAAAACCACCGCCACCCCAGCCACTGAAACGGGCATTTTGAGCCGGATTTGATTCTTCGGAATCTCCACCACATCCGATTAGTAAAAGAGATAATAATAAAACTGCTGATAAATTTAATTTGGTCACGTCCGTAATAGTTGTGTTAATTTGTGAGTTTATAGACAGTAAAGTTCGCTATTTAGTTCATGGCTTACATACCGACCATGTAAAAAGAAGCAACATAAATATCGTTTTACATAATGATTAGGATGCTTCAATTCCTTATGTTTAGGCGACAAAACTTCAACAAACTCTCACTACCGAATGAAATTTTTTATAGACACAGCAAATCTCGAAGAAATCCAGGAAGCAAACGACCTTGGAGTACTGGATGGGGTAACTACAAACCCAAGTTTATGTGCTAAAATCGGGGTGCGTGATTTCGAAGGCCATATCAAAAAGATCTGTGATATTGTTGAAGGCGATGTTTCTGCAGAAGTGGTTTCAACTACTTACAATGAAATGATCGAAGAGGGGAGAAAGATTGCAAAGATCGCGGACAACGTAGTAGTAAAGGTTCCTTTGATCAAAGATGGTATTAAAGCCATCAAGACGTTTTCTGAGGAAGGAATTAAAACGAACTGTACACTTTGTTTTTCTCCAACACAGGCGTTGATTGCAGCAAAAGCAGGTGCAACTTATATATCTCCTTTTATGGGAAGATTGGATGATATTTCAAGTGACGGTATGAAGTTGATCGAAGATATCGTGCAGATCTACATGAATTATGGATTTGAGACAGAGGTGCTGGCTGCGAGTATTCGTCACCCGATGCATGTTGTGGAATGCGCCAAAGTTGGAGCTGATGTAGGAACTATGCCATTGAATGTAATTATGGGAATGTTGAAGCATCCGTTAACAGATTCAGGACTTGCAAGATTTCTAAAAGATTGGGAAGATCTGCAGGCTAGTTTAAACAAATAATGTTAAAGTGTTTAGGTGTTATAGATTGGCAAAATCTATAACGCCATCGCACCATAACACTTCAACACCTTTACACTGTCACACCCTAACACTATTTTTTATTGAAATGTTTTATAAGCCCTAACACCAATCTTTGGCATGAAGTCGCCTGCTCTCTCAAAACTTTAGCCTCTTCTTTAGAAATGTAAGCCAAATCCTCAGCAACATAGAGCAAACTTTTAACTTCGGCTGCAGAACTCTGAGAAAAATCGAAAAACCGGACGGATTCTTTTCTGTGATATCTTGAAAACCCTTCAGAAATATTTGTCATGACAGACACAGAAGCTCGTTGGATTTGATCTCGTAATCCAAAGTCTTTAGAAAAAGGTGGTTCGTTAGTTACCGAATATACTTTCCTTACTAGAGTTCTGGCCTCCTTCCAGCATGTAAGCTCTTCAAAAGCGGTTATTTTAGGCATTAGTTTCTTTATTAAATTCCTTTCTCTATAATCAGACAGTTTCAAATCCAATTCCTTACAGAATTTCTAAAATTACTTTCGGGCAACTACCATAACACTGTCACACCATAACACCATCTTTCTTTAACATCAGTAAATGAACTATTTAAAAGCTCTGCTTCCTTTATTAATTCTTATAGTAGCAATCGTATCCTTAAACACCCAATTCGGTACCATTCCACCAATTGGAAAATTTGTTGATCCTGAGTCGGGATTTTGGGCAAATGCAGAAATAGAACTCCCCGAATCCAATGAATTAGCTGTAGAAGGATTTGATGGAAAAGCTTCGGTTTATTTTGATGAACGGCGCGTACCTCACATTTTTGCTGAAAATGAATACGATCTTTACTTTGCTCAAGGTTACGTGGTTGCCAGAGATAGGCTGTTTCAAATGGAGCTTCAGACGTTAGATGCTTCCGGTAGATTGGCTGAAAAAATTGGAGAACGAGCATTAAGCAGAGACAAAACTACCCGAAGAAGAGGAATGCCTTATGGCGCTGAGAAAGCTTTGGAAATGATGAAACAAGATCCCAAATCCTGGGAAATTGTAAATGCCTATGCCGATGGTGTAAATGCTTATATCTCATCATTGGAACCCAAGAACTATCCGTTAGAGTATAAAATTCTGGATTTTGAACCGGAAGAATGGACTCCGATCAAAGCTGCACATCTTCTGAAAAATATGACCAGAACACTTGCCGGAGGAAACAACGATGATAGAACCAGTAACACCATGGAATATTTTGGAGTAGATTTCATTGAGAAATTCTTTGAGAATAAACCTGAGCTAAACGATCCGATCATTCCGTCATCCAAAGAATGGGACTTTGAACGAATTCCGGTTGAAGCTCCTGATACTTTATTTAAATCTGCATCAGCAGTAGAGCTTGGGGAATATGAGAGACCTGAAGGAGTTGGAAGCAATAACTGGGCAGTTTCAGGTTCAAAAACAAAGTCAGGTTATCCGATCCTTGCAAATGATCCTCACCTAAGTTTGACACTTCCTTCAATTTGGTACGAAGTTCAATTACACGCGCCGGGAATAAATTCCTACGGAGTAACACTACAAGGTACACCCGGAATTGTGGTCGGTTTTAATGAAAATATAGCATGGGGTGTAACAAACGTTGGGTCGGATGTGATGGATTGGTATGAGATCAAATTTAAAGATGATACTCAAAAAGAATATTGGCACGATGGAAAGTGGAAACCAACTACAATGCGAATCGAAGAGATCAAAGTAAAAGGAAGCGAAACGGTTTTAGATACGGTTATTTACACTCATCATGGTCCGGTTACAAAAGTGGAATCAAATATAAATGAAGAAAGAGAACCGGTTTATCATGCATTGAGATGGATAGCTCATGAGCCATCAAATGACCTGAGAACTTTTTACGGACTTAACAGAGCTGAAAATTATGATGATTATGTGGAGGCATTAAACAATTACGTTGCTCCGGCTCAGAATTTTGTATTTGCAAGTAACGAAGGAGACATCGCTTTATGGGTTAATGGTAAGCTGCCAAACAAGTGGGAATATCAGGGGAGAACAGTAAGTGATGGAACAGATCCGTTATACGATTGGCAGGGTTGGATTCCGTTCGAGCATAATCCTCACATCAAAAATCCGGAAAGAGGTTTCGTAAGCTCTGCAAACCAGGAATCAGCAGCACCCGATTATCCATATTATCTGGATGATGATTTTGCTCCTTTTGAAAGAGGAAGAAGAATTAACGATTTATTGGCTTCTATGGAGGATATTACTGCAAAAGACATGCAGGAAATGCAAATGGACAGTTATAGCTATTATGCTGAAACCTTACTTCCCTCACTTTTGGAATGGATGGAAAGGGATAGTTTGTCGGAGACAGATTCTGAAATTCTTCAATTAATGAAAGAGTGGGATTATTTTATGGATGGTGATGAAATAGCTCCTTCATTTTTTCGACACTGGTCAGGTAATTTTTACCGAGCTGTTTTTTATGATGAATATGAAACAACAAAAGCTGTCCTCAGATATCCCTCCAGAGATCGTTTTGTAGAGATCATAAAAGCTGAACCGAATTTTAAATTCATTGATGATATTGATACCGATAAAGTTGAAACAAGATCCGACATTGCAACTGCTTCATTTAAAGAAACAGTAGCCGAGCTTGAGAATTATTTAGGTGAGTTTGGTGATAAATGGAAATGGGGATATTTCATCGATAATGATATTGATCATCTGGCAAGTATTCCGGGTTTGGGCAGGCAGAATTTATTCAGTTCAGGGTCTTCCGAAGCTATAAATGCAACCAGAGGTGGATTTGGTCCTTCCTGGAGGATGATTGTTGAACTGGGACCTGAGGTGAAAGGTTATGGATTATATCCGGGTGGAGCTTCCGGAAATCCAGGATCACCAAACTACGATTTTATGGTTGAGCCATGGAGAACGGGACAGCTCTTCGAACTCAATTTCTTGAAAGAAGAACCAAAAGAATATTTATATAAACTTGAATTCAGATAAAAGACATAAGATGTAAGATTTGAGACTTCTTACATCTTATGTCTTAAATCCTACATCTAAAACAAATGATCTTACTGATACTTTTAATAATCACTGCCTACCTCATAAATCTCGTCCTTCCATGGTGGGGAATTGCGATCACGGGTTTTGTACTTGGCTTTCAAATGAAACCGTCTTCCGGAAAAGCCTTTGGAATTGGTTTTCTTGCTCTTTTTCTGCTTTGGTCTGGACAGGCTCTCTATATCCATTTAGCTAATGATGGAATTTTATCAACAAGAATTGCTGAAATGCTGGGGGTTGGGTCTCCAATTCTTGTGGTCTTAATTACAGGAATTGTCGGAGGTTTGGTAAGCGGTTTAGCTGTCTTGAGTGGGGGTTTAGTTAAAGATGGTTTAAACAAAGAGAGTAAAAATTAGACCCAAGACTTACATATTAATTCTAAGCTCAGCGTTTTTTGTTTCCTGTGTCACTCATGCTCCCATGAGTGAGGTTACCATGTTCTCTGCAAACAAGAAGTATGAAAAAGCAGGCGGAGTGTCAATTTCAGGGTTAGGTGCAGATAAAAGTGGAGAGCTGGCAAGTCAAGGCGAATCAAATATGCGTGAATATCAGCCTAGTTTTGGATTTAGTTACTTTAGAAATTTCTTTATTTATGATCCTGTACAGACTAATAAAGGAGCTGTTTCTTTATCAATTGGTAAGTCAACTGGAATGGATGCGACAGTGCAAATTTTCAGGCCGATATATTTTACAGCCGCAGCTTCAATGCCAAAAAATTTAATGGGATCTGTACTTTTCAGAATAACTGATGAAGATTGGGGAGGAGTTTCAATAGGGCCGGTAATCAGACAACAATCTTTTAACTTCAAAGAAGATGAGAGCTTTAATATATATGCACCGGTTTTACCTGATGGACATGAGAATTTTGGGTTAATAGGGATAAGATCCAGCTTAATATTTACTCCTCAATCTTTTTCAATGCCGTGGAGCGATAGTTTTGTTCTTATAACTTTGGAAGGGGGTAGGTTCATGGACTTAAATGATAATTATCTTTCAGTAAGTGTTACGTTTGGTGATCTAATAAAATACAGAGAATGAAGACTGTTGGTATAATTGCAGGAATTTTCTTTTTTACCTCTTGTGCCACTCATGCCCCTATGAGTGAGATGGTTATGTTTAATAAGGAGAGAGAAACTTCTTCTTCTACAGATTCTGTAGCTAACTCAGTATTTACTCTTTCATGGTCGTTTAACGATGAGGAGCCAAGTAAAAGCAATTTTGATTTAAAAGATAACGAGGATTATGTAGGTAATGAAGAGTTAGGAATTGGTGATTGGTCATTAAATGGCACTTTAATGGTAGATGATAGTCACGCAGGTTCAGTATCTATCGGAGGTGCTTTCGGAGCAGATATAACTCTAAAAGCTACAAATAATACATACGCTACTCTTACTTACTCTTTAAATAATTCAGGAAGACTTATTTATCAATACAGAGTGCTTAATATAGACAGTTTTGGCTTTTCATCAGGAGGGTTTTTAGGTGTCGAAAGTAAATATTTTTATGATGCATGCAATGATGAACCTTGCGGTAGGTATGCTGGCCCGGATGGCAGTACTCAACTAATAAGTTTTGGTTGGAGAAATAGGTTTTTGATCAGAGAAAAATACAAACGTGGGTTAGGCTTAACCGGAAGTTTCAGCATTGGATATTTGCCTGAAATAAAACGCTCTTTTTTAGGTGTCAATATTTCAGTTATAGGATTTTAGGTTAAAACACTTCTCATATTTCTTAAAATTTAATTTTTAAAGACCATTTTACATTGAATCCAACCCTCACCTTTCTTATCTTCATCGAACTCTAAACAAAGCTACAAAAGAAATTAAAGTGTCAGCAATTTACAGCTTTGAAAACCAGGCAAAGCACGCCACAAAATTTAGGACGTGCAATTGATGCCATTCCCATTTTCTCATATCATTTTCCAATCCGGCGCGGTCTTCGTAGTCGGATTTTTTTTGATATTTTATTTAGAGAGTAAATTTCAGGGCGCTTTAACTTTCCAAAAACCCTCTCCTTTGTTTCCTCTCCTCGGAGAGGAAGACTCCGGAATCAAATTTTTATCTAAAACAAAGAGTTTCCCCTCACTGTATGAAACAGAGGAGTTGTTAAAAAAAGGCAAAATTAGCTTTACCAGTATCAGCATTAAACTCTTCACCAATAACTACTAACTAAATTTATGTCGCTTCCTAAAAGAAAAAAAGCAATTCTCGCACTTAGTGATGGAACCATAGCTCACGGATGGGCAGTTGGCCATGAAGGTATTACAGGCGGAGAGCTCTGCTTCAACACTTCGATGACCGGTTATCAGGAGATCTTTACAGATCCAAGTTATCATGGTCAATTGATGATGATGACCTATCCGCATATTGGAAATTACGGAACCATGTCGCGTGATGACGAAGCCAGAAAGGTTATGGTAGCAGGTATAATAACCAGAGCTTTCTCTCATGAATTTAGTAATCCGATGGCAGACGGAAGCCTTCAGGAATATTTGGAAGACCAGGAAGTAGTGGGGATTTCCGGAGTAGATACGAGGAAATTAGTTCGCCATATTAGAGAAAAAGGAGTGATGAACGCTGTGATCTCTTCTACAGAATTAGATGAAAAGAAATTAGTGCAAATGGCTAAAGACTGGGAAGATATGACCGGACTTGAGCTGGCTTCAAAAGTGTGTAGACAAGAGGCACAAACGGTAAATGGTGAAAGTGACTACAAAGTAGCAGCATTTGACTACGGAATTAAGCAGAACATCATCAACAGCTTGAACGCCAGAGGCTGTACGTTAAGAGTATTTCCTGCTAAAACTTCTTTAGAAGAAATTAAAGATTGGGACGCAGATGGATTCTTTTTCAGCAACGGACCGGGAGACCCGAATGCAACCGCAGAATATGCCTTAGAAACAGTTGAATATGCTAAGTCGACCGGTAAGCCACTGTTTGGAATTTGTCTCGGTCATCAATTAATGGCTTTAAGTGAAGGAATTGAAGTAGGCAAGATGTTTGTAGGTCACCGCGGAGCGAATCATCCAGTAAAAAATTTAAGAACGGGACTGGTTGAGATATCTACTCAAAATCACGGATTTGCTGTAAAAGAAGGTAGTGTAAAAGATGAAGTTGCTGAAGTAACTCACATCAACTTGAATGATGGAACAGTAGAAGGATTAAAATTCAAGAATTTTCCCGGATTTTCAGTGCAATATCACCCTGAAGCATCACCAGGGCCACACGATTCGGCTTACTTATTTGATGAATTCATTGATATGATGAAAGAAGGGAAAGGTTAGAAATAAATCCTCCCTTGAGGGAGGTGTCCGCTTTGCGGACGGAGGGTGTTGCCATATTTAGATTAAGCAACACCCCTCAGAATAAATCAAGAACTGTTGATTTATTCGTCTCCCCTCAAGGGGAGAATTTGAAAGGAATTTTAAACTATACAGACTAAAAGAAACAAAATGCCAAGACGCGACGATATCCATAAAATTCTAATTATTGGTTCCGGACCAATTGTAATTGGTCAAGCATGCGAATTTGATTATTCAGGAACTCAGGCTTGCCGATCATTGCAAGAAGAGGGTTATGAGATCGTATTGATCAATTCGAACCCGGCAACGATCATGACCGATCCTATTATGGCGGACGCAATCTACATGCTTCCTATGACAACAGATTCAATCAGAGAAATTGTAGAGAAAGAAAAACCTGATGCGGTTCTTCCAACGATGGGAGGACAAACAGGATTGAATCTTTGTAGGGATCTAGAGAAAGAAAATTTCTGGGAAGAGAAAGGAATAAAGATCATTGGTGTGGATATTGACGCGGTTGAATTAACAGAAGACCGTCAGCTTTTCCGAGATAAAATGGAAGAGATCGGAATTGAGCAGTGTAAAAGTCGGCAGGCAGAATCTCTGTTAGATGCTAAAGAGATCAAAGAAGAGTTAGGTGGTTTGCCGATCGTGATTCGCCCATCATTTACCATGGGTGGAGCAGGTGGAGGAATAGTTTGGAACGAAGAAGATTTTGATAAAATGGTTCTTCGCGGACTTGAAATGAGCCCGGTTCATTCTGTACTTATTGAAGAATGTATTTTTGGATGGAAAGAATATGAGCTTGAATTACTTCGCGATTCCAACGACAATGTTGTTATCATTTGCTCCATCGAAAATATGGATCCGATGGGAGTTCACACCGGAGATTCTGTAACAGTTGCACCAACTCAGACTTTAACTGATAAGCAACTTCAGATCCTCAGAAATGCAGCCATTAAAATGATGCGCTCTATCGGAACGTTCGCAGGTGGTTGTAATGTGCAGTTTGCTATGGAGCCCGGAAGTGATCGTTTTGTAGCCATTGAGATCAATCCGAGAGTAAGTCGTTCATCGGCACTGGCATCCAAAGCAACAGGTTATCCGATCGCGAAAGTGGCTACTAAATTAGCGGTTGGTTACAATCTGGATGAACTTAAAAATCAGATCACAGGAAACACTTCTGCTTGTTTTGAGCCGAGTATCGATTATGTGGTTTGCAAAGTGCCTCGTTTCAATTTCGATAAATTTGTTGGTGTGGATGAAGAACTTTCTACACAAATGAAGGCAGTTGGTGAAGTGATGAGCATCGGTAGAAATTTCCCGGAAGCGCTCAATAAAGCGTGGCAATCAATGGAAGTTGGCAGAGACGGGCTTGGTGCTGATGGATACGAAGAACTGGATCGAAAGCACGTTAGCGAACGATTGATGAAGCCATATTGGGATCGTTCACTTCAGATCAGAAATGCATTTAAACTCGGAGCTTCAGTAGAAGAAATAGCGGACATCACTAAAGTAGACCCTTGGTTTTTGCAGCAGATCAGATATATGGTTTCGCTTGAAAACAGAACCGAAGGACAAACTCTGGAAACCATAGACAAAGATGATTTCTTTGAACTAAAGCAAGCAGGTTTTTCTGATACACAAATTGCCTGGTTATTGAGCAAGAGCGGTGCAGAGGTTTCGGATGAACAAGTTCGCGATCAAAGAAAGAGTTTAGGTTTAAAGCCGGTTTTTAAACTGGTGGATACTTGTGCGGCAGAATTTCCTGCTAAAACCCCATATTACTATTCTTCTTATGAAGGTGAGAACGAAAGTGAGGTTACTGATCGTAAAAAAGTGGTCATTTTGGGAAGCGGTCCAAACAGGATCGGGCAGGGCATTGAGTTTGATTACTCTTGTGTGCATGCTGTTTTAGCCACAAAGGAGATGGGCTATGAAGCCATTATGATCAATTGTAATCCGGAGACTGTTTCTACAGATTTTGATATTGCTGACAAGCTTTACTTTGAGCCTGTATATTGGGAAAGAGTGATGGATATCATCGAACATGAAAAACCGGAAGGAGTGATCATTCAGGTTGGAGGACAAACGGCGCTAAAACTCGGCAAGCGATTTGTTGATGCCGGAATCAAGATCTTTGGAACCGCATTTGAAATGATCGATTTCGCAGAAGATCGCGGACAGTTTTCGGATCTGCTTACAAGGTTAGACATTCCTTTCCCGGAATATGGTACGGCTTTTGATGAAGAAGAAGCTTTAAAGATCGCAAGAAGAATCGGATATCCGGTGTTGATTCGCCCTAGTTATGTGTTGGGTGGACAAGGAATGAGAATCGCGGTTAAAGAAGAAGAACTGAAGCGATACGTAACCAGAATTCTGAAAACACATCCCGAAAATGCATTCTTAATTGATAAGTACCTGGAACATGCCATCGAAGTGGACGTAGATTCTGTTTATGACGGTGATCAACTTCATATTTCCGGAATGATGCAGCATATTGAGCCGGCAGGTGTGCATTCAGGTGATTCTACGGCTGTATTGCCTCCATATTCATTGAGCGAAGAAGTGATGCAAACTATTCGGGATCATCAGGAAAAAATTGCGGCTGCAATGGAAATTCAGGGATTTCTGAATGTACAATATGCAGTTAAGGACGAGAAAGTGTATGTGCTGGAAGCGAATCCGAGAACAACCAGAACGGTTCCATTCTTGGCAAAAGCAAATCAGGTTCCTGAAGCAGCTATTGGTACAAAAGTGATGCTGGGAGCAAAACTGAAAGAGTTCGATCTGAAATCCAAGTTGGATTGCTGGGCGATCAAAGAGCCGGTATTCCCATTTGATAAATTCCCGGGCGTAAAGAAGGAACTGGGTCCGGAAATGAAATCAACGGGTGAAAGCATCTATTTTGCTAAAGACTTTAAAGATGAACATTTTAGAAAACCGTTCGAATTTAAGAGTCTCTATCTGTCCAAGTAATACTTACACATTCTTCTGATTAATTAAATATTTTCATTGGGTTCGATCTTTTTTTGTAAGGAATTGCTCTGAATTTGTCTTACTAGACTATATGTAAGATAAATGTAATGAGATGACTGAAGAAAAAAGTGTTGTAAATAAAGAGTATACGTTCAGCAAAGAAACCGATCTGGTTTTAAAATGTGCAATGAAAGTTCATTCTGAGATCGGGGATGGATTTCAGGAAGTAATTTATCAAAGGGCTCTTGCTGATGAAATGAATAATGTTTCATTAAGGTTTAATAAAGAGAAGGAGTTTCCGGTATTTTATCAAGGAAGTAAAGTTGGATCGAGAAGTGCTGACTTTGTTGTTTTTGATAAGATACTTGTAGAATTAAAATCTATTGATGAGCTTGAGCAAAGACATTATTCTCAGGCGCTAAATTATTTAAAAGCTTTCGGGCTTGAAGTTGGATTATTGATTAACTTTGGTGCTTCGAGTTTACAATGGAAAAGAGTTATAACAAATAGAAAAGCAATTCTTAGTGAGAATTGTCTAAATCAAAAAATCAGCGATCAAAAATCAATGCAATCAGTGATCAACGAGGCAAAAAGTATTCTTAAGGAAACCTTTGGATATGAGGATTTCCGACTACAGCAAGAGCAGGCAATAAATCAGGTTTTACACAAAAAAGATGCGTTGGTGATTATGCCAACAGGTGGTGGTAAATCTATCTGTTATCAAATTCCGGCAATGATGTTTGATGGACTGACCATTGTAATTTCTCCATTGATTTCCTTGATGAAAGATCAGGTAGATCAATTACGAGAATATGGAATTGATGCGGTATATCTTAATAGTTCACTGCGCCCGGAAGTATACGATTTTAACGTACGAAAGATCATATCAGGTAAGGTAAAAATGCTCTACGTTGCTCCGGAAACATTGATGATGGAGAAGACTAGAGAGATGCTTTCAAATTTGAAAGTAGATTGTTTTACGATTGATGAAGCGCACTGTATTTCAGAATGGGGACACGATTTCCGTCCTGAGTATCGACAGATTGCAGCTTTAAGAGAGGATTTTCCGGATGCAGTTTGTATGGCATTGACCGCTACTGCAACTCCACGTGTTCAGGAAGACATCAAGAATATTCTGAAATTTGACGATTCCGAAGAATTCATTTCCAGTTTTGATCGCGATAATCTGTTTTTGAAAGTTGTGGACAAAAAGGATCCGGTTAATCAGCTACTGGACTTTCTGTTCACGAGAAAAAAGCAATCAGGGATTATTTATTGTTTCTCAAGACGGCAAGTTGATGAGCTCTCAGAAACGCTGGAAGATGAAGGATATTCTGTAAAGCCATATCACGCAGGACTAAGCGACGGGATGAGAGCGGGGAATCAACGTGCTTTTATTAAAGATGATGTACAAATTATTGTAGCAACCATTGCATTCGGGATGGGAATTAATAAATCGAATGTGCGCTTTATAGTGCACTACGATATGCCACAAAATATAGAGTCTTATTATCAGCAAATCGGTAGGGCAGGGCGCGACGGACTTCGGGCAGATTGTTTACTTCTTTATGGTTCTTCCGATACTCAAAAGATCCAGTATTTCATCAACAAGAAAAAAGGACAAGAAAGAGAAGTTGCTGAAAAGCATTTAAAGCAATTGAAAAAATATCTTGAATCTTTGGAATGCCGAAGAAAACCATTGATGGCTTATTTTGGGGAGACATATCCGAATGATGAATGTGGTATGTGTGATAATTGCCTTTCTGTAGATGATGATGTGGAAGACCTGACCATACAAGCTCAACAATTTTTATCTACTATTATCCGAAGTGGGGAAAAATTCGGAGCAACTCATATTGCAGATATTCTTCGTGGATCAAAAGCTAAAAAAGTACTCGAAAATGAGCATGAGAAACTTTCTACATATGGAATCGGGCTGGAGTTCTCTAAGGATCAATGGATGCAGATCTCAAAAATGTTACTCCGTCAGGACTATATAAGCAAAGGAGAATTTGGTGGCTTAAAATTAGAAAAACCTGCACTTGCAGTTCTTGATGGAACCGAAAATGTGTTCGGTACAATGGACAGAAGTAAAACATCATTGGAAGGAGAGGCTGTAGTTCGTACATCATCAGAGATTGAAAATGAATATGATGAAGCTCTTTTTGATATCCTGAGGCTAAAACGGAAAGAACTGGCTGATGAACAGGATATTCCTCCGTACGCAGTGTTTCCTGATACTACTCTTGTGGAGATGGCGTATTTCTATCCACAGAGTAAGGAAAGCTTGGAGCCATTGTATGGTGTAGGTTCTGTGAAAAAAGAAAAATACGGAGATACATTTGTTGGGGTGATCAAAAACTACGCAGCGGAACATGGAAAGGAAGAGAAAAAGAAATCTATTGCGAAGCAGATAAAGAGAAAAACCGGTGGACAAAAGTTTGAAATAATTGGTGAAGCTTTTAATGCAGGGCAATCTATAGAGCTGTTAGCTGAAGAACATGGTGTAAAGGACATGACCATACTCAAGCACTTAAAAGATTTTCTGGACGACGGTAATAAGTTGAGATTAGAAGGTTTATTGGAGGCTTCTGAACTTTCCTTAAGACAAAGAGACCAGGTAATGAAATCTTTTGATAAGAAAAATCCGCTTATGCTTCGACCGGTTTATGATGATCTGGATAAGAAGATCGGTTACGATGAACTGAGAGTAATGCAGCTTTACTATTTGGCGAAAGAGAAACAATAGATTTTATGTTATGGCAATCTCAATTCTTCCAGAGTTGGGATTGAGATTTTAAATTCTATTCCAATGAGAGGTTGCAGTACAGTAATTTCAGTAGTTCTTGTGGAAATTGGTCAGGGATAATTCCAGGGGGATAGATCTGAGTTTCTAACTGAATTGAGTTTTGGGCAAACAAAGTTGATGTAAACAAGACTGAAATAGCAAAGAGAATTTGTTTCATATGTAGAATCAATTCTTAATTTTTAATTATACCTACCCAATTAAAAATTAGATTTGATAAACCTTCATCTAATTTTATTTCTGCTTCATAACTTGTAAACTAAATCATGATCTTAGAACCGGACATACTTTCAAAATTATCTTCGCTTGAATTGCGAGCAAAAAAAATTGTAGAAGGATTCATTTCGGGATTACATAAAAGTCCTTATCACGGGTTTAGTGTAGAATTTGCAGAACACCGACCATACAATCCTGGTGATGATTTTAAGCACATAGATTGGAAGCAGTATGCAAAAAAAGAGCGTTTTTATGTAAAGCAGTATGAAGAAGAAACAAATCTACGCTGTTATGTTTTGTTAGATACAAGTTCATCCATGTTATTCAAGCATTTTGGGGACTGGAGCAAACTACGCTATGGAATTCATTATGCAGCATCACTTTTGTATTTAATGCACCGTCAGAGAGATGCTTGCGGGCTCATCCCTTTTTCTTCTAAAATAGAAAGCTTTATCCCTGCAAAAGGGACATATGCTCATTTGAGGCAAGTATATACTGAGCTGGAAAAAGAGTTGGTTCGGGAAGAAAAAAAGGATGAGATCAAGAGAACTACAGCAACAGCTCAGGTTATTCATGAGGTTTCCGAGCGACTGAATCACAGGAGTTTAGTAGTGATTATTACCGACCTTTTTGAAAATGTTGAAGCTCATGATGAGCTTATCTCAGCATTAAAACATCTTCGCCACAGAAAGCATGAAGTTTTATTGTTTAACACTCTTGAAAAAAGAAGTGAGCGTGAACTTGATTTCTCTGACAACAAATTTGTGTTTGAAGACATGGAAACCGGAATGGAATTGGAAGTAATGCCCGCTCAAGTTCGTGAAGACTACATTGCTAAAGTTGAAGAACACACTAAAAAATTCAAAATGGCGTGTAGTGAATTTGAGATCGATTACGAAGAAATGGATACGGAATCAGGTTTTGATAAAGCATTGCTGGCTTATCTGAACAAAAGAAGAAGGCTTGGTTAAACCACTTTGCTATTTTTTAAAATCCGGTTCAAGATCTTAGGCGAAATTCGTTTCACTATTAAAGCCATCCGCTCTTTCCAACCTGAAACAACGATCTCATCTTTTTTTGAAACTAGTCTGCTCCATATCTTTGAAACCATCTCATCAGCATCCATAGCTTGATCATGCATATCGCCCATTTTGCCAAATGAAGAGCCGTCTCCTGTGAGTGCGTTCTTAGTGATATTTGTTTTGATCGGTCCGGGGCAGATCAACGTTACAGCAATGTTATGTTCATACATTTCCTGCCTTAATGAATCAAAGAAACCCTGAACGGCATGTTTACTTCCCGAATAGGCAGTTCGGTATTTAGTGCCAATTTTACCGGCAACACTACTGGTAACTACAATGTGTCCTTTTTTCTTAGCAATCATATGAGGAATTACTTCCCTCGTTAAACCCACAGATCCGAAGTAGTTTACTTCCATGATCTTGCGAACAGTATCCAGATCCGTTTCTTCAAAGATAGAACGCTGACTTATTCCTCCGTTATTAACCAAAACATCAATCGAGCCAAAAAGTGATAATGCATCAGCAGTTTTAGTGACAAAAGTATCCGATAGAGAAAGGTCGAGTGTAAGAATTTTTATTCGGGAATGATCGTCATCGAGTGTTGCCCTTACTTTTTCTAAAGCATCTTCTCTTCGAGAAGAGAGAATTAAATTAGCTCCTTCTCTGAAATAAGCCTTTGCAAGTGCTTCTCCAATCCCTGAAGAAGCTCCGGTTATCCAGACGGTTTTGTTAGTGTATTTCATTAATCAAGTAAGAGAATGGAAAGTTTTTGTATTCCGTTAAATTTGAACCGCTAATATTAGTATTTTTAAGGAGAACACAAATTTATAGCCGAACAGTGACGGAAGCAAAAACCATTTTACTTGTTGAAGATGAAATTGAATCAGGAGAGATGTTGGCCAATTTTCTGGAACTGAAGGACTATTCAGTATTATGGGCTCAGGAAGGTAAACAAGCTCTTCAGCTAATTGAAGATAAAGCTCATGAAATCGATCTAGCTATTTTAGATATCATGGTGCCATATCATGATGGGAAAGAGATTTGTAAGCACATTCGAAATCATCCTGTTTTGTCTGATATCCCGGTTCTTTTTTTAACAGCAAGAGATGAGGAAGTAGACGAGATCGAAGGGTTAAACTTGGGAGCAGATGATTATATAAAAAAGCCGGCAGGTTTAAATCTGATCAAAGCAAGGATCGAGTCACAACTTAGAAGAATGAGTCCCGAAAAAGCTCATTGGTTAAAGTATGATCATGTATATCTGGATACCGAAACAAAACAAATGTTCATAAATGATGAACTAGTAGACTTAACGCATACAGAGTATTTGATTGCTGAATTGTTTTTCCGTCATCCTAAAATTGTGTACTCAAGAGCAGATATTTTGCAGCATATAACGGATGAAGAAAAATATATTTTTGATAGAACTGTAGATGTTCATATTAAAAATCTTCGAATCAAAATGAAGGAAGAAGAAAAGCTAATAAAGACTTACAGAGGTTTGGGATATGGGTTCAATCGAGAGTATTTAAAAAGATGAATATTCAATCAAAACTCGCAGTTACTTATATAACATTACTAAGTATTGGGGTGATAGCTATTAGTTCTTATGCAATTTTGAGTATACGTTCTTTTCTGTTAGAAGAAGCCATTCAGAAATTTGAAAATGATGCTCATACTTTCGCAACGTCATTTGAAGGGTCAAGTAAAGACCAAAATCTGTTTAGCGAGGCTAAATTTGTGTCAGATTTAACAGGCTATAATGTAGCCGTATTCGATTCCATCGGGAACCAATTGATCGCTTACCCTGATACAGGTTTTGTGGATGCGTCAGAATTTTTGAATGATCAAATTAAAGCAGGATTGTATGATTCACAGAAACCTGTAATCATCAACAGAAAAGAATTAGAAAACCTGATCGCATTTGAGCGCATTCAAAGCAATGAAACGGATGCAAGGTATTTAAGAATCAGCCAACCAAAAGACGAGTTATACGCGGCTGAAGCAAGTATTCGTCATTTGATCTACGGCGCAATGGTAGGATCGATATTAGTTGTGTTCATAACTAGCTTATATTTTGCGCGATATCTGGCAAAGCCCATTACTCAGTTAAAAGAAGCTGCTTTGGATATATCAAAAGGTAACCTTGATAGAGAAATACATTTAAATCGCTCAGATGAATTTGGTACGTTGGCGGATTCTCTGAATCAAATGGCTGGAACTTTGAAATCGGATAATGAAAAACTGAAAGAGCTGAATGAAAAACAGAATCAGTTTTTTGCAGATATAACTCATGAGGTAAGAAATCCATTACATACTATTTCAGGATCTTTAGAAATGATAGAAATGGAAAATTTATCGAAAGAAGATAAATCGAAATATCATCAGCAGGCAAAAAGACAAATCAGCAGAATTACCAGATTGTTTGAAGATATAAAAACCCTTCAGAGATACGACTATGATCAGAGTTTTGTAGAGAAAAAAGAATTCGATCTCAATAAGATCGTTGAATCTTTGGCGGAAATACATAATGCAATTGCTAAAGAAAAAGGAATAGAAATTTCAATTGATTCAAATCTTACTTCAAAAGTATATGCCGATCCGGATAAAATAGAACAAGTGATTGAAAACCTGATCTCAAATGCAATAAAGTATACCAATAAAGGAGAGATTAGGATTTCTTTAATCGAGCATAAAAAAGCTGTGACAGTAGAAGTAAAAGACACAGGGATTGGAATAGGAAAAGAGCATTTGAGCAGGTTGTTCGATCGGTTTTACAGAACTGATAAGGCTCGATCCAGGGATAAAGGAGGGACAGGTTTAGGACTTGCTGTGGTAAAAGGAATATTGAGAGCGCACAATTCAGAAATAATAGTGGCAAGTGAAGTTGGTGTAGGAAGTTCGTTTAGCTTTACGCTTAATATTCTTCCTCAAGAATAAATTTATACATAAACGATGCTAACGTTGCCCCTAAAAATGGAGCAATGGTATATAATGGAATATCTTTATACGAAGATCCTCCCAAGAAATAATCCAGAATCGAAGTTCCCAAAGAAAGAGCCGGATTAAAAATACCACCAGAAATACTTTCACCCATCATAAATAGTGCAACCAGTGCAAAACCCATAATAAAGGAATAAGTAGCTACACTTTTATGAGAGGGGTTCCCTATCCATGCTACATAAGCTACCAATGCAAGAACGAATGTGAGCAAGATTTCTAAACCTAGTTGCTCATAAAATAAGGAATTTGCCGGCGCTTCAATGTAGAATACAAATGAAGAGATAAAGAGAACTGAGGCAGCGGCAAGAAAAGCGCCGATTATTTGCGCAATTATATATCCTAAAAGTTCAGAGCCGGAAATGCGTTTTAGAAAAAAAGCACCCAAGCTTATAGCAGGATTATAATGCGCTCCCGAAATTAATGCACCAACATAAATTAATGCACTAAGTATGAACCCAATAGCAAAAGCGTCTCCTGATAATCCGTAAGCGAGAACCAGAAAATAACTTCCCAGAAGCTCAATCAAGTATTTATTACTTCTTAAACCCAAAAAATAAACCAGTTTTGTCCTTCAATAATTAGCTTTGGAAGTTAATTCGAGGAATGTGTAATTGCAAGATATTTATCGGTCATTATTAATATGTTTTAAGTAAATTAAAGGACTAAATAACTTGTTATTGTTGAGTTAACCAATAAAAAATAAGAGAAGTAAAAAAATTTAAATGGGCATTATAGATAAGCTTAAAACGCGTTGGGGTATCAAAAGTACTTTTCAGGTTTTTATAATATTAATAGTATTTGCCTGTACAGGTTTTACTGCTTTATTTGCTCGTGAATTTGTATTCGATCTATTAGGTGTTACAGATGAATTTCCTTTCTGGCAACGCGCTTTGATTTGGATCGTTACTATTTTGCCACTTTATAATCTATTTCTCTATATCTATGGAGTGCTGTTTGGCCAGAGGGAATTTTTTACTCTTTTTCTAAAGAAGACATTAGGCCGAATTATTCCGGGGAAAAAAAATACCGCTAAGAAAGAAGCTTAAGCTCTTCTTTTCTTTTTTTGGGAAGGCTTTCAACAATCAGTTCGTAAGAGTGCCGAATAAGTTCTTTAAGCAGTTCATCATCAACATCTGCAGAAGTTTTAACAGAGTTCCAATGAACTTTATTCATATGCCATCCCGGACTTATCCCATCGTATTCTTCTCTTAACATAATAGCCCTTTCAGGATCACATTTCAGATTCACAAAGTCATAAGTTTCGATATTAGTGAGAGCAAACATCTTGTTCATCACTTTAAAGACTATAGTTTCCGGTCCAAATGGAAAGCCTTCCGTTACCCCGGGTAAAGCAAGACAAAAATTTCGATACTCCTCAATATTCATTCAGTTTAACCTTTCGAATTCTTCTTTAAACTCTTTGGTTGCTTCCACAACAACTCCGGCAATTTCATTTACTCTATCAAATGAAACCATGCCAACGTACCCGGAGTGCCAGGTAGATGCCATGCTCTCCAAATCGTTTTTTAAACTCAGTTTAATGGGTTGATAAAATCTCATTTCAATAGAAAAAGGATAAATTCCATCTTCAGCTTGCATAATGTTTACATGAACATAGAAAAACGGATTATAAAAGGATTCTTTGAGCTCGTTAAAATTTAATAGAGTTACTGGTAGCGTTTCAAAACTTTCGTTAATCTCTTTTTGAATTTGAGCCGGATTCAAAGTGGCTTCTTTTAAACCGATTGGTTTCTCTATTTCAACAGAAATGCCAAATTTTTTGATGCCGATCAAAGAATGTCGTTCTGTCTCCACTTCATTTTGTGCAAATAATGAAGAACTTATAAAAACTATAAGCAGAAAGAGGAAGGATGATCTTATTTTCATGATATTGGAATTGGTGACACTTCAATTAAACATTTTGCGGTAATTGATACAAGTAAAATGCAGTTAAGTGATTATGTGATTATCTTTCGTAAATGAATATTTTAGCAATCGAATCTTCTTGTGATGATACCTCAGCCGCTGTGCTAACAGGTCAAGGGATTCAGTCCAATGTTATTGCCTCTCAAGCTATACATATTAAGTTTGGAGGTGTGGTGCCGGAGCTGGCTTCCAGAGCTCATCAGACAACGATTTCTCAAACGGTACAGCAAGCGCTGGATGAAGCTGAGCTCTCATTAAATGAGATCGATCTGATCGCAGTAACTCAAGGTCCCGGTTTGATGGGGTCATTGTTGGTAGGGTTGTGTTTTGCAAAAGGAATGGCGCTGTCAAATGATATTCCGATTATTGGTGTGAATCACATGGATGCTCATATTTATGCCAACTTCATTGATAACAAACCTGAGTTTCCGTTTATATCACTCACTGTTTCGGGAGGACATACCCAGCTCGTTCATGTAAAAGCACCGTTCGAGCATGAGATCCTCGGAAAAACCAGAGATGACGCCGCAGGTGAAGCCTTTGATAAAATTGGCAAAGTATTTGGTCTGGAATATCCCGCTGGACCAACTATGGATAAACTGTCCCAAACCGGAAATCCCAAATTTCACAAATTTCCTCAGGCATTGTTGAGAGAAGGACTGGATTTTAGCTTCTCAGGATTGAAAACAAGCGCATTATATTTTGTTCAGGATCAGGAAGAAGGCTTTATAGAAGAAAATCTGAATGATCTATGTGCAAGTGTATCGGAAGCTATTACAGAAGTGTTGGTGAAAAAACTGAAGCGAGCGGTAGAACAAACCGGAGTTAAAACGATCGCACTGGCTGGAGGAGTTTCTGCTAATTCTATGCTTCGGGCTAAAACAGAAAAACTGGCTGAGAAAATGGGACTTTCACTTCATATTCCAAAAATTACTTACTGCACTGATAACGCCGCAATGATCGCCATTACCGGAAAAATGAAAGCCGAACTCGGCGAGTTTGATGGTATGGAAATAAGACCTTTTGCTTCGGTTTGAATTAAGAATTGGCAACACCCAATTTTTAATTTTTCATTTTTAATTTGAGCGATTCAGCAACCGCCAATTGATCCACCCTTTCGTTCAATTCTAATCCCGAGTGACCTTTAACTTTTACCCAGCTTACTTTGTGTGGCTTCATCGCAGCTAACATTTCTTCCCAAAGTTCTTTGTTCTCGACCGGTTTTTTGTCTGCTTTTCGCCATCCTTTCTTTTGCCAGTTTTCGATCCAACCTTTGGTCATAGCGTTAATAATGAGCGCACTGTCACTATGAATTTTAACATGACACGGTTTCTTCATGGCTTTCAACGCTTCGATCACCGCTTTCATTTCCATGCGGTTGTTAGTAGTAGCTGGATCGCCACCCGAAAGCTCTTTTTCTTTTCCGTTCCAGATCAGGATGGCTCCCCAGCCACCGGGACCGGGATTTCCACTGCAAGCTCCATCGGTGTACACAATTACTTCAGGTAAATCAGACATATCTCTTTGTGATGATATTCAATTTCTCTTTCATTTCTTTGGCTTTATGAGCTACATGTTCAGTCCAGTTTTCATGATCGCTTCCTGCATAAATAATTCCACGGCTGGAATTGATCAACGGAATCCCTTCGTGTTCATTTAATGAAGTAGCCAATTCCTCGATTGAACCACCCTGAGCTCCGATTCCCGGAATCAGTAAGGATCCTTTTTTGTGAAGGTCGGTTACAGACTTAGAAAGCTCAGCCTGAGTGGCTCCAATCACCATTCCCAAATGAGCTTTTGAACTATTCGATCTCTTTTCCAATTCTGAAGCAATGTATTGTGCCATCATATCAAACCCTTCAAACGGCTTTTTCAGGAAATCATCCGCACCGGGATTAGATGTCAAAGCCAATACATAAATTCCTTTGGTATCATCTTCGGTAAAAGCATCCAGTGTTTCAAAACCCATGAGTGGATTTAGAGTAACTGCATCCACATTAAATTGGTTGTAAAATGTCTTTTTGTAGTGCTCGGCTGTAGTGGAAATATCTCCACGTTTTGCATCCGCTATAATGATCTTGTCATCTGGGATATGATGAACAACTTCCTCAAAGATTTCTAATCCTGAAGCACCCAAAGCTTCAAAAAAAGCAAGGTTTGGTTTATAAGCAGCACAAAAATCCTGAGTGTGATCGATCACAGACTTGCAGAAAAAAGAAACCTGAGATTCAGGATCTAAAAGATCTCTTTTTACAGATTTAGGAAGTAAACTTAAATTAGGATCTAAACCCACACATAAGGTAGAACCCGAAGAAGCTACAGCAGATCTAAGTTTTTGTGTGAAAGTCATAGGTAAATTTTTTCTCAGCGAGAAGATAACATTTCTTGAGAGGAAAGTGATATAATTATATAGTCATCTCGCGGCGGAAGCCCGAGATCCGGATTGATTTAAATGAATATGCTCGCATTAACGATCCAGATTCCTGCCTTCGTAGGAACGGCTTTTTTTATTTATGAGATAGATTCTTAAATCGGCTTCCAAGATAATTCAGAAACCACAAAGCACACAAAGATTATTTATGCTGTATTCTCATTCCAATGTGATCTCTGTGGTTTTAGCCCTTTGTTATCTCTTGTAAAAAGCTGTTGGGCTAGGCGATCAAATTATTTAGATTGAAAGGTTAACAACTACTAATTATTAAACTATGTCAGCTAAAAACCCATTCCGATATTTTCAGCTAATCCTATCTGCATTTTTGATTGCAGGATTTTTATCAACCACATCATTTGCTCAGGATGAACCTGCCGAATCAGATTCTACAGAAGAAAAAATTAAAAACGGAGATCTTCCTCTGGAAGCAGGGAGAGAATTTTCATTTGATCTGAATGAAGGCTCATGGATCGCTTTGGATGTAAGTCCTGATGGGGAAACTATTGTATTCGATTTTCTGGGCGACCTTTACACGATGCCAATTTCAGGTGGTGAGGCAACTCAGATCACGGAAGGCATGCAGTTCGACAGTCAGCCGAGATTCAGTCCTGACGGTAAAAAAGTAGTATTTATTTCTGATGCCTCAGGTGGAGAGGGAGTTTGGACGATCGATCTTTCATCGGAAGACATGGAGAAAAAGCAGATCACCAAAGGAAAGAGCAATGAATATCAATCTCCGGAATGGGCACCGGATGGCAAGTATATCATCGCATCTAAAAACTCGCCGGGAAATCACAAGATCTGGATGTATCATGTTGATGGTGGATCGGGAACCGCACTGGTCAAAGAACCCGGCAATCTCAGAATGACCGAAGGGGCTTTCAGTCCCGATGGAAGATATGTATGGTTTTCCAGAAGAAGTGGAACCTGGCAGTACAATGCGTCAATGCCGCAATACCAGATAGCAACGTATGATCGGGAAACCGGAGATATAACAACTCAGGGATCTCGCTATGGATCTACATTCAGAGCAACACCATCTAATGATGGAAAATGGTTAGTGTATGGTACACGCCATGATGAGCATACAGGATTGGTAATTCGGGATCTTAAAACGGGTAGCGAACGCTGGTTAGCATATCCGGTTCAGCACGATGATCAGGAGTCAAGAGCTTCGAGAGATGTGCTTCCTGGAATTTCATTCACTCCAGATGATAAATTTGTAGTGGCTTCCTATGGTGGAAAGATCTGGAAGATTCCTACTGAAGGTGGAGATGCCATTGAAATTCCTTTTAATGTAAAAGGCACAATTGAGTTGGGACCGGAACTCGATTTCGAATATCCGATCTCGGATAGTGAAGAATTTACGATCACTCAGATCAGAGATGCAGTTCCATCACCGGATGGAAAAATGGTAGCTTTTACAGCATTGAATGAAGTATATACAATGGAATTTCCGAATGGAACTCCGAAAAAACTAGTGAATCTGGATGAAACTCAAGCACAACCTGTTTGGTCTCCTGACGGGAAATGGATTGCTTTCGTGACATGGCAGCCGGAAGGTGGAAAAGTGTACAAAGTGCGTTCCAACGGAAGAAACCTTACTCAATTGAACAAAGATAACGGAGTGTATCAGGAACCGGTTTGGAGTAATGACGGAAAACGGATTGTCTTAATAAATGGTGATTCGGAAGGGTTCAGAAATGCTACACAAAGAACAGCCTTTAGAGGAACCTCTAATTTAGTTTGGCTTAGTGCTGATGGTAGTGTAGATAATTTTATTACCTATTCAAACGGTCGATCAAATCCACATTTTGTAAAAGGAAATGACAGAATTTTCTTGTCGAGCTTTAATGGTTTGACTTCCATTCGTTGGGACGGGACAGATGAAAAGGAACATTTGAAAGTGCAGGGAAGTCCTGCACCGGGATCTAGTTTCAGTCCAAGAGCTTCGTGGATAAGAATGGCTCCTGAAGGCGATCAGGCTTTGGCTCAACTTGGCTACGATTTATATGTAGTTACTGTGCCAAAAGTTGGTGGCGATGCTCCAACGATTCGTGTTGGTGGTTCAAGTTCTTTCCCGACCGAAAAACTAACTGACATCGGAGCGCAATTTCCTGCATGGGGATGGGATGCAAACAATATCCATTGGTCGATCGGTAATGCTCATATTCGCTACAGCTTGGAAGATGCCGAAGCTTACGAAGACAGCGTGAAAGCAGCCAAGGAAATGGAGAAGAAAAAGAAAGAAGAAGCCAAAGATTCTGATGAAGAGGATGAGGAAAAGGAAGAAGATGCTGAAGAAAAATCAGAGGATAAAAAAGAGAAAAAGAAAGATGAAGGCTATCAACCTTTAGAAAAAAGAATTGAAGTACAGGCCAAGCGTGATACCCCGGAGGGAATGATCGTTTTGAGAGGAGCAACAGCAATTACTATGAATGGGGATGAGATCATTCATAATGCCGATATTTTGGTAGAGAATAACAGGATCAAAAATGTTGGAGCTAGAGGTTCTTTCGAGATTCCAAGCGGCGCTGAAATAATGGATATGAATGGAAAAACCATTGTCCCCGGTTTCGTAGATACACATGCACATTTCCGGCATCCTGTTAATTTACACCGTGGACAGTTTTGGTCTTACTTAACGAATCTGGCTTTTGGAGTTATTACAACTCGCGATCCTCAAACGGCAACTACCGATGTATTGACGTACAGTGATTTAGTTGATGCAGGAGAATTACTTGGACCAAGAGTATATTCAACAGGTCCGGGAGTGTTCAGCAGTGAGAATATCAAAAACCTTGAGCATGCACAGGATGTATTGAAGCGATACAGCTCATATTACAATACTAAAACCATCAAAATGTACGGAGCAGGAAACCGTGAGCAACGTCAGTGGATCATTGAAGCAGCTCGTGAGCAAGAACTAATGCCAACTACGGAAGGATCGCTCGATTTCAAAGAAAACCTTACGCAAGTAATTGATGGATATCCGGGGCATGAACATTCTTTCCCTGTGTTCCCACTCTATAAAGATGTTGTGGATCTGGTAGCATTTTCAAATACAGCATATACTCCAACATTGTTAGTTGCTTATGGCGGTCCTTGGACGGAGAACTATTTCTACGCAACAGAACGCCCGCATGATAACGTGAAACTGAATTACTTTATGCCACATGAGAATTTAGATTCGAGATCGAGACGTAGAAATGCTGGTTGGTTCATGGAAGAAGAATATGTGCATGAAGAGCAATCTAAAGTATTGAAGGATATAGTTGAGAGCGGAGGAATTGCGGGAGTAGGAAGTCACGGTCAATTGCAAGGACTTGGATTCCATTGGGAGCTTTGGGCTATCCAGAGCGGAGGACTAAGCGAGCACGATGCACTTAAAGTTGCAACCATTCACGGTGCAAAAGCGATTGGTTTAGAGCGTGATCTTGGAACCATAGAAGTTGGTAAACTGGCTGATTTTGTGATTATGGATAAGGATCCGTTACAGAATATCCGAAATACAAATTCAGTAAGTTACATCATGAAAAACGGAAGATTGTACAATGCGAATACGTTAGATCAGGTATTTCCGATTAAACAAGAACTGGGAACATTCTGGTGGCAGAATACAGGTCCGATGAATGTGCCGGGGGTTAAAGAGTAGACTTTAGTACTTAGTATTTAGTTGTTAGATGATGAACTAACAACTAAGTACTAAAATCTAAATACTATAATACTGATTCAGGAAAAACCTCTTCAAATCCGTGGGGAGGACGAGCGAGTGTCCATGTCTCAAAATAGAAATGACGCTCTGATCTGAATTTCTTTCCGTTGATGCTAAAGAATCGAAAAGCATCAGGTAATATACTTTGCAGCGGAAAAAAGAACTTAGTGTAGATGTTTTTCTTGGAGAACAGATGAAGGTCGAATCCATTTTTCGCTTGTTCTTTGTAGATGACTACAAATTCACTTTCCAAGACTTCTCTCAATTCTGTTTTCAAATGACCGACGTTGGAATTTGTTTCCACGTGAAGAGTTGATATGTTGAAATCGGCTTCTTTATTTCCTACAACGATCACTTCTCCATATTCCAGACTAGCAACGGCTTCATCCAAAGAATCATAATTTCCGTTCTGTGTTTGATAGCTATCCGTACCCAATCCTTCTTCCAAAGCGGAAATAAATCCGTCATACTCATCCAAAACATTCAATCCGAATTCTTCTTTTTCCAGATCAGTAGCAGTAAAGTATAATTTCGAATAAGTAGGATCCGGCTTCATAAAATCAGCCAAAGTAGATTCGATCTGCTCCTTGGTACGATTCGCATTTCGATCCGCTAATTGGTCTAATCGTTGATCGTGATGAAAGATGAGTTTTAGAATTTGATGATAATTCATTATTCGTAGAAATAATTAGATATTTATCGTATGGAGCGGATCGCGATCCGCCTGTACTGAAAGATATGGATTGTAATCAAGACCAAAAATCAAATCTTTATTCCGAATTCATTCTCCACTGGAGGGGAGATGATTATCCAAAGAGTTCTTTGGATAATCCGAGGGGTGTTTCCGGTCGTTAGATCTGGCAATACTCTCCGTCTTAATTTGCTATCGCTAATGAGTCTAGAATAGTCATTCCGCTGCGAATGCCGGAATCTGTGATGCTAATTTCTGAATAGATCTTAATAACGATTTAGATCGCCTGCATGCGCGTGGCGATGACGGTTTTACTTCAGGTCAAAACAAAAAAATCCCACTCACAATTTCTCATGAGTGGGAAGTAGGTGGCGGATAGCCATCCGCCCGTACAAAATTAAAAACTTAGATCATTGTTGCGATAACAAGAGCAACAACAGACATCAACTTAAGAAGGATGTTTAGCGATGGTCCTGAAGTATCCTTAAAAGGATCACCAACAGTATCACCAACAACACCGGCTTTATGAGCTTCGGAACCTTTTCCGTACTCAACACCATCAATGGTAACACCTTCTTCGATCATTTTCTTAGCGTTATCCCAAGCACCACCTGCGTTACTTTGGAACAATGCCATAAGTACACCTGCAGAAGTTACACCTGCAAGAAGTCCACCAAGCATTTTTGCACCAAGAGTAGGATCGTCACTTACAAATCCAGGAACAAATCCGAATAGTACAGGAACGATTACAGCTAGTAGCCCCGGAAGAACCATTTCACGAATAGAAGCCGTAGTTGAGATCTCAACACATTTTTCATATTCAGCTTTTCCGTCAGCAGCATCAAAAGTTGCTTTATCTTCGTCTGTCCAGTCAGCGTATTCTTTTTCGCCGTTTTTGTTCATAACGTCAAGAGCAGCTCTCAATTCAGGAATAGAAGCAAACTGACGACGAACTTCTTCGATCATACTCATTGCTGCTCGTCCTACTGCATTCATAGAAAGGGCAGAGAATAAGAAAGGTAGCATCGCTCCAACAAACAGGGCAGCCATTACATACGGATCCGTAACATTAATAATTACTTTAATGCCAGGATTAACAGCTTCGTAAGCCGTAATGAAAGCCGCGAATAGTGCAAGAGCAGTCAATGCAGCAGAACCGATCGCAAAACCTTTACCGATAGCAGCAGTAGTGTTACCAACAGCATCAAGCTTATCAGTGCGCTCACGAACTTCAGGCTCTAATTCAGCCATCTCAGCGATACCACCTGCGTTATCAGAAACAGGACCGTAAGCATCAACAGCTAACTGGATTCCTGTGTTTGCAAGCATACCTACAGCAGCAATTGCGATTCCGTAAAGTCCGGCAAAGCTGTAAGCTCCTACAATTGCGATTGCAATAATGATAATAGGGATTGCAGTTGAGATCATTCCAACTCCAAGTCCTGCGATGATGTTAGTTGCAGCACCGGTTACAGATTGCTTTACAATAGAAAGAACCGGTTTTGTGCCTGTACCTGTGTAATGCTCAGTTACAAATCCTATTGCAAGACCAGCAAGCAATCCAAAGATAGTTGCGATAAATACACCAGTACTTGTATACTCAATACCTGTGAATGTCCAGCTTTCAGGAAGCATCCATGTTATGATGAAGTAAGAAGCTACTAGCATTACCAAGCCTGAAAAAAGTTCGCCCATGTTCAATGCTTTTTGCGGATCGCCACCATCTTTGACACGTACTAAAAATGTACCCATAATCGAAGTAAAGATTCCTGTTCCTGCAAGAACCAAAGGAAGCATTACAGCAGAAAGTCCGTCAAAATTGTCGCTCCATCCCGGAATAGTCATGAAAGCAGCACCAAGAACCATTGTACCAATGATTGAACCAACGTATGATTCAAAAAGGTCAGCACCCATTCCGGCTACATCACCTACATTATCACCAACGTTGTCTGCAATAGTTGCAGGGTTTAATGGGTGATCTTCAGGAATACCTGCTTCAACTTTACCTACAAGGTCAGCTCCAACATCAGCAGCTTTGGTATAAATACCACCACCAACACGAGCAAATAGTGCAATTGAAGATGCACCGAAAGAGAATCCGGTAACGATTGCCAATACTTTGTTTACAGCTCCGGCTCCTTCAATACCAAACATTTGAGAGAACACAAAGAATAGAACTGAAAGTCCTAATACCCCAAGTCCTACAACACCAAGTCCCATTACAGAACCACCAGCGAATGCGACTTCAAGTCCTTTTCCAAGGCTGGTACGAGCAGCTTGAGTAGTTCTTACATTAGCTTTGGTAGCAACTTTCATTCCGATGAAACCAGCAAGTCCGGAACAGATTGCTCCAACAACGAAAGAGATGGCAACCATCCAGCTCGAAGTTTCAGGATTAGCACTAAAAGCTAAGATTAAAGCTACTACAAGTACGAAACCTGAAAGCACTTTATATTCTGCTTTTAAGAAAGCCATTGCACCTTTTGCGATACTTTCTGCGATACGGGCCATTCGGTCAGTACCCACTTCTTGTTTACTTACCCAAGAAGATTTTAACGCGGTAAATAGAAGTGCAATAACACCCGCTGCCGCTGAGAAATAGATTATGTTTAGCATAATACTCTTTTCGTTAGTTTATGATTGTAATTCAATTAAAGTAATTCATTGCCCTTTCTATCCCTACATTCACGAAAGCAAGGGCAGCATCGTGAGCATGTTGTACAGCCTGATTTTTTTCTTCAAGCTCATCTTCATCAAAAGGGGCAAGTACGTAATCTACTTGCCTGCCTCTCGAAAAATTATCACCGATACCAAATCGCAATCGTGGGAAGTCATTACTTCCAAGCCGCTCAATGATATCAGAAATTCCATTATGACCGCCTGCACTTCCATTTGGCTTCATTCTGTTTGTGCCAAGTGGAAGATTCAGATCATCATAAATGATCAGGCAATCTTTTTTATCTGTGTTGAACTTAGCTAACGCTTTCTTAACTGCTGTACCACTTCTGTTCATAAAAGTAGTTGGTTTAACAAGAACGATTTTACGTCCTTTATGTCTTCCTTCAGCTATTTCAAATGGCCCGCCACCGGGACCAAATGAAATTGAAAGCGTTGTTGCCAGTTCATCAAGAATATCAAAGCCGATATTATGACGGGTGCCATCATATTCATTACCGATATTTCCTAATCCTACGATTATGGACATGGTGTTGAAATGGGCATTCCCGCCTTTATCACTTTTTTATTCTTCTGATTTTTCTTCTTCAGAACCTTCACCGCCAGCTGCATCCTCGCCTTCAGGAGTATCGCCTTCAGCAGTTTCTTCACCATCAGCTTCTTCATCGCCTTCAACATCAGCGGTTAAGCTGTCAAGGAAGTCAGCGCCTTTTGGAGGTCTGATCGTTACTATGGTTCTACCCTCAGCATCAATTGGAGTAATGCCATCCAAGTCTAATTCGCCTACATGAAAAGACTCACCAATTTTAAGATTGCTGACATCAATTATAAATTCTGCAGGAATAAACTCAGGTAGTACTCGAATACGAACCACTTTCATTGGTTGGAACAAACGTCCACCATTTTCAACAACACCACGAGCGTTTCCGGTAAGTGAAACAGGAATACGAAGAGTTACTTTATGCTTATCAGAAAGAACATAAAAGTCTACGTGAATAGGTCTGTCAGAAACAGGATCAAACTCTACTCTTTTAACCAGTGTTTTATACACTTTGTCATCAAAAGTTAATTCAACGAGTTTGGTTTGTTGGGTTCTTAAAATTCTTTCAAGTTCCAGTTCATCTACAGAGAAGTGAAGATTTTCTTTTACTTCCGGTCCGTAAAGTACTGCGGGAACTCTCTTTTGGGCGCGAAGTTCACGATTAGCTTTTTTGCTAAGCTCACGTTTTTCAGCGTCTATTGTCTTAAATTCAGCTTTTGCCATTTTTGGATTTACTTACTTATTCATTAATTGTCAAAGAGAGCACTTATAGTGTCGTTGGTGTGGATACGCTGAATTGCTTCCGCAAAAATATCAGCAACGCTTAGCACTTTGATCTTATCAGAAGGCTGGCGAAGTGTTACCGTATCCGTAACTAAGACTTCATCTATAGGTGAATCTTCTATTCGTTGGTATGCCGGTCCCGATAGTATCGGGTGTGTACAAATTGCAGTAATATTTAGCGCGCCTCTTTCTTTCATGGCTGCTGCTGCATTCGTAAGTGTTCCGGCGGTGTCAATTAAGTCATCTACTATCAACACATTCTTTCCCTCTACATCACCAATAATGTTCATGATCTCGGATTCATTAGCATTTGGTCGTCTCTTGTCAATAAAGGCGAGACTTGTTCCAAGCTTTTTAGAATACGATCGTGATGTTTTGAGGCTTCCCACATCCGGTGCAACTACCACCAGATTTTCAATTGGGTTGGATTTAAAATGTTCAATGAAAGCCCTACTTGCATAAAGGTGGTCAAGCGGGATATCAAAAAATCCTTGAATCTGTGCTGCGTGTAAATCCATGGTCAAAATGCGATCTGCACCTGCTTCTACAAGCAAATTTGCCATGAGTTTAGAACCAATAGATACTCTGGGTTGATCTTTTCGATCTTGGCGGGCATATCCGAAGTAAGGAATTACCGCTGTTACTCGTTTTACTGATGCGCGTTTAGCGGCATCTAACATTAGCAACAACTCCATGATGTTATCACCGGGAGGGGGAGTTGGTTGAATAATGAAAATATCTTCACCACGGATGCTTTGCTCGAATTTAACATATAATTCACCATCAGAAAATTCTTTGATGGTAACGTCACCGAGTTTTGTTCCGTAGGATTCAGCAATTGCTCTTGCGAGAGCGGGGTTGCTTCGTCCGGAAAATATTGCGAGAGGAGTATCCATTTAAACTGCTAGCACTGAAAATTTCAGGATTACATAAAACAATAAGACGGCTCCTGTTGTTATCTTATTGAGTGTTAGTTGCCCGGGGAGGATTCGAACCCCCACATACTGGACCAAAACCAGGTGTCCTGCCATTAGACGACCGGGCAAAAATGCCGTTTCGACAGACCCCAAAGATAGAGATAGATCGAAAAGCAATCAAGATGAAATTGCTTTTTTTAGCACTAAACATTCTGAACACTTCTTTGGCTTACAATATTCCCTTAATTGATGGACTGATCCAAGCTTTTTTTGGTAAACGGAAGGAGAAATATTTAACTGAGTAAATTCAGAAAGCAGTATTTTAGGTATAGGTGCACTGAACAAATTCCATTCATTTTTTACTGAGTCGATTATTTTTTCTGATTGAAATAGTTTTCCCAGAAAATAAAGAGATGGAAGAAAAACAGTTGCGTATAAAATTTTAGGAAGACCAGCGTTTTGAATACCGATATTACCACACCATTTAAACCATATTTTGTGTGATTCGGGAGTCAAAAAATGTTCAAATGGAGTGGACTTAACGAAGTGGAAAAATTCGATTCCAGTATTTATTCTTTTAGAAGGATGGCTGTGTGGTCTTAAACCTTTATAATTCCATTTAATATCCGGGTTTTCGAAAGCGATATTGGTGGCTTCTGATTTTAGTTGTGCTAATGATTCATATTTCTTTGTAAGCAAAGTTGAAGCAAGTTCGCGCATTTGGTGTCTGTTCCCGGAGATTCCCAAACCATCGAAAATTGAAAGAATAAGTGCGTTCTTCCAGGCTAAACTTTGTGAAATTGACGGTGAGAAAAAACAAAGGAAGTCATCAACCTTTTTGGATAAATATTCCTGATGAGATCGTTCTATCTGCTCTTGGAAAATCTCCTGTGAAAGAAATGTAAGGTTACCCGAGCAAGGTAAGGATCGAGATCGATCAAAATTAGATAAAAAAGAAGCTAAACCAGAGTGTATATAAGGAAGAATATTCAGAGTAAAAGGAGCACTGCCTGATAAGGTATGAACCTTCCTAGGACTGTTCTCAGCTACAACATGAAGCACTACATTGTTATAATTTCTATCGGTGTGGTGATTATGAGATACCCAACCTGATGAGATAAGATGAAGCTCAACAGATCCATGCCATTCCATCCCGTCAATAAGCAATCTTGATGATTTAAAGTCCGGACCATCTGATCTATTCAGTATTCCCTGATTCAGGATTCTAAGGGATTTACCACATTCTGTAGTTAAAGAAGTTGTATCAAATAACAGCTCGTTCCATACCCATTGCAAAATATGCTCAGAATATGGAAACGATTTTTTAGACATCCTCTTCTAGTTCTTCATCTTCAAAATGAAGTAACTCAGTTGCCTCGTAAAGGTCAGGTAAGTTATCTTTAACGCTCTTTTTTATATTCTTTGATACTTCACCAATTTTCTTTTCACCATCTTCCAGAATCTTATGGCTTTTGTCTTCAATCCATTGACGATTTTCTTTTCCGGATTTCGGAGTAAGCAATAAACCTGTAATAACACCACCTGCAAAGGCTGCAATTCCTGTAATTAAAGTTCCTAATCCTCTGCTCATAGTAAGCCTCAATTAATTTATGAAAAGGTTAACACTGTAAAGTACAAAATTTAACGGTGTATGCGTACATTAAGTTTCGCATTGAACCTTATTATTTTATTACCTTTTAGTAAAATAATTATGTGCAGATGAAACGGCAAATTGTATTAATGGATAATGCTCGAATTCAGCGTTCTTTGAAAAGAATGGCGATCGAAGTTTGGGAAAAGCTTGAACCGGAACATGAGTTGGTTATTGTAGGGCTGAACGAGAGAGGCTTAGCAACAGCAAGGGTATTTTTAGAGTATCTTAAGCCGCTCATTTCTGAGTCTAAGATTGAACTGGTTGAATACAATGTTAAGAACCTGACACATAATAAACCTTTGCCAGAATGCTCCGAAAAATTTGTTCTCATTATCGATGACGTAATTTTTTCGGGAAAGACCATGTTTGACGCAGTCTCTGCAATAATAAGTGCCGGAGAACCTGAACGGATCGAGGTACTTACCTTGTTAGACAGAGGGCACAGAAAGTATCCTATCAAGTCGAACATTACTGGAATGACCATTCCTACAAAAGTAGGCGAGCATGTAGAGGTAATGCTTTCAAAAGAGAAACCGGAGCAAGTTGTGCTCTTCAAAAATACTTAATTATAAATTTTACGATGAAAATTTTTACCAAGACGTTACTACTAACCGCAATTACTTTTTTTACAGCAAATTCTTTACAAGCTCAAACCATTGTTGTGCCAGACACACTCAATGGCTGGACTCAAACCTGGGTTGCCAATTTGAACGGGTCTCAGGCTACGTACAGTAATTGGAGTGAAGGAGGTGTAAACACAGTGAGCGGAACTGCTTCTACTGTATACACTAAAATGTATCGTAAGGAACAACATACTTTTGGTTTCAGAACAAATTTACGTTACGGACAGTCAAAAGTAGCAGGAGATACACGAAAATCAGATGATCTAATTTCTATACGACTCAGAACAACGTATGATCTGCAAGAAGACAGTAAAATAGCTGCTTATGGAGCAATACAATTCAGAACACAGTTCGCGGATGGATATGATTATGAAGCAAAAATGAACCCGGCAGGTGGGGATTCGTTAATTTCAGGTTTCTTTAGTCCGGCTTACCTCACCGAAGGCGCAGGTTTGGAGTACAACGCGAATCCAAGTTTACAAATTGAAGCGGGTTTAGCCCTTAAACAAACATTCATTTCTGATGGTGACCTGTCTCCGAATTACGGTTTGTCTCAAGGTGATACATTTCGGTCAGAGGGTGGTTTAACGACCGGTATTTCATTTCAGACAACTGTTGCGGAGAATATTCAGTACTCGAGTAATCTGGAAACATTCACAAGTTTCACAGATCCGGTTTCAGAAACGGATGTATTTTGGGCTAATGAACTTGTAGGACAGATCAATTCAATAATTAGCGCTTCTTTTCAGTTTGAAATGCGTTACGATGATGACTTCTCAAGTGAAGTTCAGATAAAGCAAGTTCTTTCTGCGGGAATTTCAGTTAATCTGTATTAATGGATAAGCAGGCTAAACAAGCACTCGATACAGGACTTGAAAGTCTGCAAAACTGGAAAGAATCTTATGGGGCGTGGGATGTAGATTCAACGCTTTTTGTTTCTGATTCGAAAGCAGAGGAAGTTTTTACAAGACTTTCTCAACGTCTAAAATGTAATTATCCATTTCATCATCCGGTTTATGCCGGACAAATGCTCAAGCCGCCACATCCAATAACATGGGCTGCTTATGCAATGGCAATGAGTATTAATCCAAATAATCACGCATTGGATGGTGGACCTCCATCTTCAGAAATGGAAAAGGAAGTAATAACTGAACTGGCTGATTTTTTTGGATACGGTAAAAACTATCTGGGACATTTAACGGCAAGTGGAACCATTGCAAATCTGGAAGCTCTCTGGATAGCAAGAGAATCACATCCGGACAAAATGATCGCATTTTCTTCTAATTCGCATTACACCCACGAAAGAATGTGTGGGGTTCTGGCCGTTGATTCGATAAAAATTCCAATATTGGAAGATGGAAGTTTCGATTTAGATAAAGTAAACCCAGATGGAGTTGGAACCATAGTTGTTACTCTGGGAACTACCGGTCTTGGTGAAGTTGAGCCGCTTGATCAAGTTATCCTTTGGGCAAAAGAGCATGGAGTCCGAATTCATATTGATGCTGCTTACGGAGGTTTTTTCAGAACGCTTAAAGACTCAGAATTAATAGATGGGACTTCCTGGAAATTAATGCAAGAGGCTGACAGTATTGTTGTAGATCCACATAAACATGGATTACAACCTTATGGGTGTGGTTGTGTGCTTTTTAAAGACCCGGAAGTCGGAAGGTTTTATAAACATGATTCTCCTTATACATATTTTACTTCAGATGACCTCCACCTTGGAGAAATAAGTTTAGAATGTTCACGAGCCGGAGCAGCAGCAGTTGCTTTGTGGGCTACATTGCAATGTTTTCCATTAAAAGAAAACGAAGGTTTTGGAGCCATTATGGCAAAATGTAGACAGGCTGCTTTAAAGGGTTACTCGTTAATGGAGAATAGTGGAAATCTGGTTCCATATAAAAAACCGGAACTGGATATACTGGGTTACTTCCCTATCCACCAATCAACTAAAAGTACCTCACAGATTTCTGAACTTTCTAAAAAAGTATTTGAGAAAGGAATGAAAGACCAATCATTCTATCTTTCTTTGTTTAAGGTTCCGAGTTTAGAATTCAAAAGATTACATTCTGAATATGAAGCCGACACTGAAACGGTTACTATTCTAAGAAGTGTATTTATGAGGCCAGAGCAATTAGATTTTGTAGGAGAATTGATCAGCAGGATAGAAAAAGTCATCTGATAAGGTATGGAAGAGCTGGTAAAAAAGAATATTTGCTCCAATTGTAACTATAGTCCTGTAGATTATTTGTATTGCCCAAACTGTGGTCAAAAGAAGCTTAATGAAAAAGATCTAAGATTGATAGTGCTTGTTGGTGATGTGATGGAAAGTATTTTCAATTTTGATAATGCATTCTTCAGAACATTAAAGTTATTCTTTTTAAATCCGGGGAAGTATGTTACTTCATACAATGTTGGAGAAAGAAAAAAATACATATCACCTATAAAATGGTTTTTGATCGCGAATGCAATTTATTTTCTTTTTCCGTACATAAATACTTTTACAACCAGTCTCCAAATCCAACTAAATGGTTTGATATATAGTGACTTTACCCGGGGCTGGATAGAAGCTTTAATAAGTTCTTCTGAACTTGACTCACAAAGCTTTCATATTCAGTATAATGAACTTACTAAAACGCTTTCAAAAGTTTTTTTACTGATCTTACCTTTGATGTTTTCAGGGTTAACATTTCTTACCAACTATTCTGAGAGAAAGAACAAACCTTTGCTATTTCATATAAACAGAAGTCTTATTCTTTTTTCTTTTTTACTACTGGTTGTTCTTTGCTCGCTACCGTTTATTTATACTTTGTTCTCAAACAGCAGCCAAATTGTTATCAATGATAAAACAATAACGATCACTTCTTTTGTTCTGCTGAATATATATGGATTCTTTCTTTACAAAGGATTTTTTAAAGCAGGTTTAGTTAAGAACATTGCGAGAGTTATTCTGCTCAATTTTGCATTCTATATATTGATATTTACTTATCGGTTTATACTTCTGCTAATTACATTAGGTTGGATGCTATTTTTCTAGAACCAGAAAAATTGCCACGAAAGAAGATGATAAAATAGGAAGCCTAACTTATATGTTTGTATAGAGTGTGTGAAAGCATTTTGATGTTAACAGGTTTGCTTAACACATCTACCATTCCTGATTCTCTGTACAACACAAAATCATCCTTCATAACATTAGCAGTTACAGCAATAATTTTAAAAGGAACATCTCCTTGGTAAAATTCGAGTATTTTCCTTGATGCTTGAGCCCCGTCCAGCTTAGGCATTTGAATATCCATTAGAATAAAATCGTATTCATTTTCGCCATTAGTAGCTGCTTCTAAAGCTTCCTTTCCGTCATTAACTATTTCTATGTTTTCTATACCAAGGTTCTTAAGCATTTTGCTCAAAACCATTTGATTAATGGGTACATCTTCAGCTATAAGAATTTTCAGATTGGTTAAGTCTTCATCATGACTTGAAGACTCCACCTTTTGAGGATTTTTTGGTTTGATAGATAAGGGAAGCTCGAATGTAAAAGATGATCCTTTTTTAAGCTGGGAAGTGAAAGAAATTTCTCCACCCATTAATTCAACCAACCTTTTGCTTATAGTAAGCCCTAAGCCGGTTCCTTCAATAGTATTTGCCAATCCTGTTCTAAAAAATTTGGTGAACAATTTATCCTGATCTTCTTTAGAAATACCTATCCCGGTATCTGAAACGGTAAACTGAACAGTAGCAACACCTGATTCTCTTTTCAGCAACTTTGTCTGTACAATTACAGAACCATTATTCGTAAACTTTACACCATTATTTACAAGGTTAACAATAACCTGACGGATTCGGGTTATATCACCATAGAGAACCTTTGGAATGCGTTCATCATGTTCATGATGCAGATGAAGGAAAGATTTTCTGGAATCTATTTTAGGTCGGAAAATTTCCAGAATGTCACTGATTTCACTTTCCAATTGAAATACGTTTTCATTCAATTCCAGATTTTCATCTTCAATAGTGGTAAGATCTAAAACATCACTGATCAAGCTATGAAGCATGTTACTACTGTAACTTAGATTCTTCACCATTTCAACTTGTTCAGGGTTCAGATCTGTTTCAGACAAAAGCTCAGAAATACCAACTATACCGTTAAGTGGGGTTCTCATTTCATGGCTAATAGTTGCCAGAAATTGAGATTTTGCTTTATCAGCAGATTCAGCTTTTACCTTTTCTACCTGAATTTCTTTAATAGCTTTATTTAGGGATTCACGGTCACGTACATACGAGCGTTTGAAAGTGAACAAAGAAAAACCAAGTACTATAATGGAAATAATACTTGCAATGGAAATATCTCTGATTCTATGGATCTCATTCGAATAAGGAACCGCAGCTGTGGGGTTAAAATATTCATAGATAGCGAAGCCTATAACAATAACAGAAGTTAATAGTATGAATACTAAATAAGCTCTGATTGGAAGAACGAGCAATCCGGATATAAAAATCAGAATGATAAATTGAATAATGGCACCCGTAATTCCCCCTCCCGGTAACCAGGCAAATGCCATGATCCCAAAACTCAAGCCAAAATAAATGGATGACATAATATTGAAAGAGACACCCTTTTTCTGAGCAATATAAATGCCCGTATAGGCTACAAAACCAAAAACGAAAATGGTTTTGATCAAAGTTTGATATCCGGCATAAAAGCTAAAGCCGGTCCAGAATAAAAATACAAGGATGGTTAAAAAGATTGCGATCTCGAATAACAGGATCTCAATCTTTTCGTTTTTGTCCTTAGTTGGTAATATGTTTTTGAGCCCCATCGCCATCGTTAGATAATATATAATATAACTAAAGAAATTAAGCTAAACGATTATCGAATCTATTTTTTAGGGATATTATGAAATACCTATAATCAAGGGTTCTCAATTTCAATAATCACTTCAATTTCTACCGCTAGGTTTACAGGAAGAGAACTCATGCCAACAGCAGAACGAGCGTGTTTTCCCTTTTCGCCAAAGATCTCGACCATGAAATCTGAATAACCATTAATAACCTGAGAATGTGCTGTAAATTCAGGAGTAGTATTAACCATTCCCAGAACTTTCACAACGCGAACTACTTTGCTGAGATCCCCGATCTCATTCTTAATTACAGCAAGGTGTTGGTAAGCTATACTTTTTGCAGCTTCGTACCCTTCTTCAATAGTAAGATCTACTCCAACTTTTCCCGTAATTCTGGAGCCATCGGGATTTTGAGAACCTTTTCCCGCAAGAAATAACAGATTTCCGGACCGAACTACATTAACATAGTTAGCAACGGGAGGAGCAATTTCCGGAAGTTCAATTCCAAGTTCTTGTAACTTTTGTTCAGGGGATTGGTTTTGGGCACAAAGAGCATTAGTTCCAATAATTAGAATGAAGAAAACGAAGATCTGTTTCATGTTCTGTTAGTTAGTTTAATTTCTTGAATATAGAAGAGAAAACTTGAAAGTAAACGATATTTCTTGAGTCAACTCTTCCAGAGTTGATAAGAATCAGCTTTTATTTTTGATGAGGTAAAACTCCGGAAGAGTTAAGGACGATGACTAGAATTTGAAATGAAAAGGAAGCAGGAGCTTCCTGATGGAATTCCGAACGAGACGTTCGGAACTAGTGAAACGCTGAATATTCTAATCAAGTTGTAATCCTCCTGAACCAGCAAAAATCTCACTTTTCATCTCCTTGAGAAGCAGATACAACTGTTTCGTCAAACAAAGAATCTTAGTGTTTTGTTACAATCGTTCGAAAAAAACCTTTTTCGTCATCCCGAATTTATTTCGGGATCTTTGTGATGTATTGAAAACGGATCAAAATCTAAATCTTAAATCAAAGCCTTTACTTAAGATCCTGAAACAAGTTCAGGATGACCTGACCTGAGATGTAGATGAAGAATTAGGATTCACCAATTCCTAATTCAAAATTAGACGTCAAAAGAAATACCCTGTGCCAGCGGTAACTCTTCACTCCAGTTTATGGTATTGGTTTGTCTGCGCATGTAAGCTTTCCAAGCATCAGAGCCGGATTCACGGCCACCACCGGTTTCTTTTTCGCCACCAAAAGCACCACCGATTTCAGCACCACTGGTACCGATATTGATATTGGCAATTCCGCAATCAGAACCGTGTGTGCTTAAGAAATTTTCAGCTTCACGCATATTCAGTGTAAACATCGCAGAACTCAATCCCTGCTTCACACCATTATGATAGCTCATCGCCTCATCAATAGTTTTGTACTTAATGAGATACAGAATCGGAGCAAAAGTTTCTTCCTGAACGATATCGAATTCATTTTTAGCTTCAGCGATAGCCGGACGAACATAAAAACCATCTCTGTCTAAAACTTCGCCTCCGAAAATCACTTTTCCGCCTTCTTTCTCTACTTGTTTGAGGGCATTTTGCATTGCATCTACTGCAAGCTGATCGATCATCGGCCCTACTAAAGTATCCGGCTCAAGTGGGTTTCCGATGTTCACATTTTCATAAATACTCAATAAACGTTCTTTGAATTGATCATACACTGATTCGTGAATGATAAGTCGTCGCGTAGAAGTACAACGCTGACCACAAGTTCCAACAGCTCCAAACACAGTTGCACGGATTGCCATTTCAATATCTGCATTTTCAGAAACGATGATCGCGTTATTGCCACCAAGTTCGAGGATGGTTTTTCCTAAACGTCCACCAACAACTTTAGCTACTTCTTTACCCATTCGGATAGAGCCGGTTGCAGAGATCAATGGAATACGCTCATCTTCTGTCATCCATTCGCCAACTTCTCTATCTCCGGTAACCAAACAGAAGATTCCTTCCGGTAGATTATTTTCTTTCAATACTTTGGCAACGATCTTTTGAATGGCAATTCCACAAAGAGGAGTTTTTTCAGAACCTTTCCAGATCATAGTATCACCACAAACTGCAGCTATCATTGCATTCCAGCTCCAAACAGCTACAGGGAAATTGAAAGCTGAAATAATTCCAACTGTTCCAAGCGGATGCCACTGCTCATACATTCTGTGATTTGGGCGCTCACTATGCATGGTGAGACCGTATAACTGACGACTTAATCCAACAGCGAAATCACAAATGTCAATCATTTCCTGAACTTCACCTAAACCTTCCTGATAGATCTTACCCATTTCGTAAGTAACCAGTTTTCCTAAAGGTTCTTTGAATTCACGAAGCTTATCTCCGATCTGACGAACAATTTCACCACGTTGCGGAGCGGGCATTTCTCTCCAAACTTTAAATGCTTCCTGAGATGCCTGAACTACTTCTTCGTATTGCTCTTTGGTAGTTGTAGTTACATTAGCAATTGTTTTTCCGTCAACAGGAGTGTAGCTGGTAATTTGATTTTTACTTTCCAGATAATTTCGACCAGTGCTAGTGCCTGCGTTTACCCCTTCAATTCCCAGTTTCTTTAAAAAATCCATGAGTTATTTTAGCTTCGTTTTTTTGATTCCGCTAAAGATAGAAAATCATTCTCCAAATAATTAGTATTAGTTACATGAGAAGTAATAGATTATGAAGTATCTTTTTATCAGAACTCAGAACTCAGAACTCAGAACTCAGAACTCAGAACTCAGAACTCAGAACTCGTGAAATCAGCGTCAAATAATCAAATCAAGCTTTTAAGAAAACTCGGGCAGAAAAAGTATCGTGAGAGAGAAGGACTGTTTGTAGTTGAAGGAGAGAGGGCAGTAGAGCAGGTTTTGGAGAATGGGATTCTGAATGTTAGGGAAGTTTTTTTGGAAGAAGGAAAAGCTGTTAACTATCAGCTGACAGCTAATAGCTTTTACGAGTTGGATTCAAAGGTGATGGCTGAAGTAACTGATACCGAGAATAGTCAGGGAATTCTTGCTGTTTGTGAAATCCCAAAAGAAGCTTCCACTGAAGAGTTGTCAAAAAAAGAAGGATTGATCATTGCAACAGACAGAATTCAGGATCCGGGAAATTTGGGGAGTATTGTAAGAACTGCAGCTTGGTTTGGTGCTACAGCTGTTTTAATTGGTAAAGGAACTGTAGATCTGCACAATCCCAAAGTAGTGAGAAGCACTGCAGGGGCAACGGGAACGATGCCATATAAAAATTGTGATTTGAGTAAAGACTTGGAAGTTTTGGAAAAAAAGGGCTGGCAGACCTTGTTGCTTGATGGAAATGAAGGGGCTCTATCGATTTCAAAAATAAATAAGACCAATAAAATTATTCTCATTGTTGGTAATGAAGCTAATGGAATTGATGAAAATTTAATCAATGCCAACAGAAAGAGAGTTATGATTCCTTCCTCGGAAGAGAATCGCTCGGTAGAAAGCCTGAATGCGGCAATTGCACTGAGCATAGCACTTTATCAACTTAATGCTTGAGTTATCAACACTTTTAAGGAAGACGAAATGTTAACTCAGTATTAAATCAGAACGAGTTTTCCACATCCATTGCATATTGGTTTTTGATTGATTTAATTAACCCGACCGTTCTTTAACATCATCTACCAAGAGGTTTCGATCTCTAAAAATCAAAACGATTAGCCCATGCCTAAGAAGAAAGCGAAGAAGATCTTCGTACTCGACACTTCCGTGCTTTTATATGATTATGAAGCCGTTAAGAATTTTGAAAAAAATGACGTTGCAATCCCAATAACAGTTCTGGAGGAACTGGACACCTTTAAGAAAGGAAATACCGTAATAAACTTACATGCCCGCGAATTCATCCGCTATCTGGATGGAATTTCCGATGAGAACATGTTGCAAGATTGGATTCCGTTGAATGGAAAATCTCACGGCAAGCTAAAAGTTATAAGTAACGGAGGGAAGCATGTTGATGCCAATAAAGTATTTGGTGCCACACGAAACGATCATCACATAATAAACGCAGCAATACGGCTCAAAAATGAAAACGAGAATACCCGTGTTGTTCTTGTTTCCAAAGATATCAATCTGCGTTTAAAGGCGAGAGCTTTAAATCTGGACGCCGAAGACTATGAAACGGTTCAGGTTAAAGACATAGATCATTTATACAGAGGGAAAACAGATCTAGAGCTTGAAGATCCATCTTTGATAAGTAAGTTTTATGAGAAAGGGAAGATAAAACCCAAAGAGTTGATGGAAGCGAAACCACCCAGCAATCATTACTACATAATGAAAAGCCATGGATCATCCGCTCTGGGTTGGTACAACGCAAAGTCAAAGTATATAGAGCAAGTAGAAAAAGTAAACGCTTATGGTATTCACCCCAAAAATGCAGAACAGACTTTTGCAATGCACGCCCTGTTGAATCCAAATATTTTGCTCACAACTATTACAGGTGCAGCCGGAACCGGCAAAACATTATTAGCATTGGCAAGCGCGTTGGAGCAGCGAAGTAACTTTAAACAAATTTACTTGGCTCGTCCAATTGTACCGTTAAGCAATAGAGATATTGGTTATTTACCCGGAGATGCGGAAGCGAAGATTAACCCGTACATGCAACCACTTTGGGATAATCTGAGCTTTATAAAACATCAATTCAAAGAAACCAGCAAACAGTACAAGAAAATTGATGAGATGATCCAAACCGATAAACTTCGAATAGTGCCGTTGGCGTATATTCGCGGAAGAAGTTTATCAAATGTGGTATTTATTATCGATGAGGCTCAGAACTTAACTCCACATGAAGTGAAGACCATTATTACCAGAGCAGGAGTAAATACCAAAGTCATTTTTACAGGAGATATTTTCCAAATTGATACGCCTTATCTGGACACACAAAGCAACGGTCTTTCTTATTTAGTTGATCGTATGCAAAAAAGTGATCTATATGCACACATCAATCTTGAGAAAGGAGAGCGTTCTGATCTGGCTAACATCGCTAGTGAGTTGCTGTAAATTCGACGAAATTAATCGGTCACTTCCACACCTTTCCAGAAGGCGAAGTGACCCTTTATTTCTTTAGCTGCGTCTTTGGGTTCTGCATAATACCACGCTGCGTTTTCATTGGTTTTTCCATCAACCTGAATGGATTTGTAGCTTGCTAATCCTTTCCATGGACAGGTTGTTTTGTGATCACTATCAGTAAAGAATTCTTCATTGATAGAATCAGCTGGGAAGTAATGATTGTTTTCAACCACAACAGTGTTGTTGCTTTCAGCTAATGTTTTTCCGTTCCAGATCGCTTTCATATGAAGTCAGATTTGAGTTATAAATTTCCATCCTGCTAATATCCAACCAAGTATAAAACAAATTCCCCCAATAGGAGTGATTGCACCTAACCAACTCGTATCAATTAAGCAAAGTAGATACAGACTTCCAGAAAAAATAAAGATACCGACTAAGATCAAGTTTAACGACCAAGTCAGATCAACTTCAAAAACTTTTGAAACCAGAACTAATCCAATCAAAGCCAATGCATGCCACATGTGATAAGTAACCGCTGTATTCCAGGTCTCCAACCTTTTTGGTGAAAGAGATTCTTCTAAGGCATGAGCTCCAAAAGCGCCTAAACCTACAGCAAGCGCAGCCATAAAAGAAGCTACAACTAGGATGGTAGGATTACTCATTAGTTTTAAATTCTATTTGGCGATGGCTTCCATCACAAAAAGGCTTGTTCTCTGAAGCACCGCATCTGCAGAAACTCATTCGCTTACAAGTTTTTGTTTGTTGATCTCCACCAATTAATTCATAGTTTCCTTCTACTACGAAGGCAGCGTTTTCAACAAGTTTTATCAAAAGTTCACCGCCTACATTTTCCTGTGGCTCCAATTCCAAGCGTTCCGGGTTGTAAGAAGTTCCGGATTTAAATTCAGCTCCAATGTGAGAATTATCACATAATGGTTTATTTGAAGATTTTCCACATCTGCAGAATGCCAAACGGGTTTCCTTCAGCACTTCATTGCCATTAGTATCTTGCAAAACAATATTTCCATGAACATAAAGAGGTCCATCTTCATCAATAATTAGTTTGTTTGATGAAGGAGGTGTCTCTGGATTGTCTTTATTTTTAAAATGATATTGAAGTGCTCCGGTAGGACATTTCTCAATAGTTTCAATAATTTTTTCAGAATCACTTTCATTATCCGGGTCGATCCAGGGTTTTCTTTTTATATCAAACACATTGGGTAATCCGTGCACACATTCTTTTGCATGGATACAGCGTTTCATGTCCCAGGTTATTTCCAGTTCCTGATTTTCGTAGGAGAATTTTTTTGAGTGCATAATTTTTTAAAACTTGATAGTATAGCTTACAAATGGAAAAAGTATTTCTTCTATCCCAAAGAAACCCAGATCAAAAGCACTTTTTGAACCAATTATTCTTCCACCAAAAGAAAGTAGGGCATCAGAGCCGGCATCACCTGAAGGAAAAATGATATTCTCTGAAAGAAATGCAAAACGTTCACTTATTCTATATTGACCCCCAAGAATTAGAAGCGCATTTGAGGAGCTATTATCTGCAAAACCAACCCCTGTACTGGCAGTTAAATCTAATTGACTCTTTGAGTAAGTAATTGAGCCAAAAAGAGAAGTTATTCCTTCATCAATATCAAAAACTCTGTAGTATTTTATGTTACCGGAAACATAAAGAGTACTATTTAATGAAGTTCCAATTTTAGCGCCTGCAGTAAACATTTGGTTTTCAATTCCAAGTCCCGGAAACATACTAAATCCGGCATCAACGCTAATCCCATTTGTAATTCCATAAGAGAAATTGGAAAAGAAGATAAATGTATTTTGATAGTAGCCGGAACCTTTATCTAACATTTTCCCGGTTTGGGTGATAAAAAGCTTATTTTTTGAAGGATTATCACGCCACCCGCTAGATTTATCATCGGGGTTATAGATCTTAACATTTTTTATGCGATCGTACCGGAAGTTAAATACTCCGTCTTTAGTTTCTACCCCGGCTGATTCCTCTTCCACAGAAATTATACTTCCAACATAAGTATTTCCATTAGTAAGGATAACAGTTACTTGTTTATTCTCTTGTTGAGCCTTTATGAAGGTGGCTTTAAATTGGGAGATTTGTGCACTTACTGAAAATGATAAAGTTAAAAGAAGTAAGTAAGTAAGGGAGAGTCTTTTTAATGACATTAAAGGAGAGTTAGTTGTTGACACGAAAATAAGATGTAGATTTCTTATGTCAAAAAAAAGAGTAAATGCTTTATAAATAAAATGGCGCTTCCCAAAACTTCACTAAATTTTTAGTAAATTAAACCAATCTCAAATAATCAAATTCATCATGAGCAACAATAAGATTTTAATATTCGGATTTATATTTACCATAGGTTTTGGAGTGGTACTGTTCTGGCCAAAAAAAGTAGTAGAGGACGAGTACTCAGCAACGGTTTCTTCGGCTTCTGCTGATAAGATCGAAGTGGTAATGTATAAGAATCCGGGATGCCAATGCTGTACTAAATGGGCTGCTTTAATGAATGATGATCAATTTGAAGTGGTAGAAAAGCCTATTCCTAATTTGATGGAAGTAAAAAGAGAAAAAGGTGTGCCTCCAAGATTTGAATCATGCCATACAGCTATGGTTGGCGATTATTTTGTGGAAGGTCATGTTCCCATCGAAGATGTAAACCGACTTTTAAAAGAAAAACCGGAAGGTGCAATTGGACTTACAGTTCCGGGAATGCCGATTGGGTCACCGGGGATGGAGGTTCCTGGAAGAGAAGCAGACAACTATGATGTTTATTTAGTAAAAAGCGATGGAACTACAGAGATCTTTGCTTCACACTAAATTTCTTTCGGTTTTACTTTAATAAAAAAAGACACGCTGAACGTGTCTTTTTTTATGTCTATAAGTTCCGACCCATGTTCCATAAAGTAAATCATACTCCAAGTTCACCTTATAAAGAAAAATAGGGGCACAGGTATTTAAATTCTAAAACCAATCTGATTGTCGGGCTTATCCGTATTAAATAGTGAGCTTTTAACCCGGCTCATTTTCTTAATCAACCCAGAGAGCCCGAATGGTGAAAAGTTCGGGCTTTATTTTCAGTTTCTTTTAACTGGTAAAGTGAATGTAGTTGTACCAATTTGGCTGAATGTAAGAGAAACTTTCACGGAGTCGTTTTCAGACAGGTCCTTGTTTAGATTCATTAACATTACATGCAAACCACCTTGTTTCAAAACTAATTCTTGGCCGGGCGCTATGATGATTTCTTTCTTTTCTCTCATTCCTGCAAGTCCATCTTCGGTAGTGTAAGATTCATGGATTTGTGTCATCATAGCTTGAGGGCTTTCTATAGAAACCAGCGTGTCGGAAATTTCAAGGGGATTTTTGTAAGTGAAATATGCCCCACTCATTTGACCCTGAACTCCGGGGCGTGCCCAGTTTTGAATTTCCATTTCGGGTTGAATATCAGGACGCTTACTTTCTGGTTCTTTACCACAACTAACATAAAGGAACAAGATGAGGAGTACTGTTGGCGCTATTTTCACCTCAACTACCTCCGTACTGTTTGAAGATCTTCGACAATATAACTTACAGGGGTCATGCTTCCGCCATACTCAAAAATGATTCTTCCTTTTTTATCCAGTACAATAATTTTGTCAGAGTGATTCATAAAGTAGACCTCTTTGTCATCTTCTCGAACTTGCGTAAAGGAAACCTGAGATCGAACCCGAACACTGTCCATTAATTCAGCTATGGTAGTAGAATCTGCAGTAAGGAAATCAAAATTTTTATCCAGATTAAATAACCCTTTGTAATTTTTCAGGACTTCAGGAGTGTCTCTTTTGGGATCAAAAGTTATTCCCAAGAACTGGATGTCATCAGGATTGCTGAACTCTTTTTGAACCTTAATAAGGTTTTGGGTAACTAAAGGGCAAATATCAGGACAGTTGGTATAGATAAATCCAGCAACTACATATTTCCCTTTATAATCGTCAGGGAAAATAACGGTTTTTCCATTCTGGTTAAGCACCTCAAAAGATTTATCCGAAAGGTCATCTATTATTTTCGGACCGGAATTACACGTAATAAAAGTAAATACTAAGAATAATAGAGAAGAAGGGAGAAATAATTTCATTTAAAAGAGTTTAATGATGATGAGTTAAAGCTTCATGATGATGAGAACTACAAGGCTGGCATTCAAATTCTAAAGTTGAATGATGTATACCAAAATCATCATGCAATAAGGTTTTAATTTCTTTTTTGATCACTTCCATTTCATTTATGTCTTCTTCATCAACAACAATATGGCTTTCCATCATTATTTCGTTTTCGTCGAGACGCCAAACATGCACATGATGAACTTCTTGTACCTTATGAATTTTTTCAATTCTAGAAGTGAGTTCAGGAAGGTTAATTTGTTCCGGAGTTGATTGCATCAAAATATCAGTTGTTTCCTGAAGCATGTGATAGGAATGCCAAAGAATATAAGCTCCTATTCCTACGGTTAAAAAAGTATCAACTATGTACCATTCATATTTGAGAATTAACCAGCCACCAATGATTACACCTACAGATGATAACCCATCTGATAAAATATGGATATAGGCGCTTTTTAGATTCAGATTGTCTTTGGAATCCTTAAACAATAAAGCAGCTGTGATAAAATTACCAAGAAGCCCGACAATAGCCACCCAAAACATGGTAAAACCATCTATAGGCTGTGGATCAAAAAAACGTTCAACGCCTTCTTTAATTAGAAATAACGCTACTAATACAAGTGTGATCAAATTGATAAAAGCTCCAATTATCTCAGCTCGTTTGTATCCAAAGGTTTTATCATTGTTGGCTCCTTTTTTAGATATTTTGCGTGCAACAAGACTTATTGCCAAGGAAAGCGTGTCATTTAGATTGTGAACAGCATCGGATAACAGAGCCAAAGAATTTGATAGAATTCCCCCAACAAATTCAGCAATGGTAATCGCAAGGTTCAGGAATATTGATATCCACAATTTTAAAGTGGATGAATCATTAAAATTATGATGATGGTGATGATGATGCTTATGATCGTGAGGCATAACAAAAAGGTACGAATTATGAGTGTTTATTTCACTAAGACGAGAGTTTAAAACAAAGACGCGAATTAGAATCAGCTCAGGAAATAAACCAGATCAGAAAGCTGCAAGACATTGAGAAAAGCATTAGTAAATAAGCTTGTTTTACAGGTTTATCCGGTAATAAGGTATATAAAGGTGTGATTTGTAAAAAACTAATGAGCTCACGGTGTTTGGTTTTTGTTTGCTCATCAAGTTCATCTTCATCCTTCAACAGTAATTGAAGATCGTGCTGAATTTTATCAGTATTCTCATTTATAAATAAAGCAATGGATTGGGGAGTGATTTTTGCAAGCCCACTAAAAATCAAATAAGTGGGAATGCCAACCATCCAAATAGCTATAGCTACAATAGACTTATCGTAAATGCTCAAATCAAGAAACAAACCTAGGAACATACTGATCAAAGAAGCTAAGCCCATAATGCATAAAAGAGCGCTTAGTATCAGTCGGAGTTTCCAGTTGTTAAGCCCTTCAGTAAGAATTTTTATTCCATTCATGTCTTAATTTAAAAAAATGTACCACACAGCAAAGTTTTTATTGAACCTTGTTTTTTTCTTCTAATAATAATGTCATTAAACTTTGAGCAGAGCTGCGTGCGATTTGTTCGATAGTGTCCATTGAAAGTTCATCATCCATTTCAAAAGTCAGTGCATCTGCTCCAAATGTTTTATAGATCCAGTTTTTTGAGATTGGAGAACTTGTATCAAATTCTTCATATGCAAAAACTGCAGATGGGTTGTTAGTTCGTACAAGAGGAAACCACCTTTGTGTTAAATTATCAGGCGATGTGGGCACGGATTCTTCAATTGGATAGAAAATATTTTCATTGGTGGAATGGAAATCAATACCATAATAAACCTTTTTTAAGGGGTCTTCTAATAAAGGGAGCAAAGCATCTCTCACGGCTTTAGTTTCGGGTTGATTAAAATTTGTCCAATCTCTGTTAAGGTCTACTCCCCCGGCGTTATGTCTCCAGTGGCCGTTTAATACACCATCAATATTAATAAGAGGATAAGATTTTACAATGAATTGAGACCGGAATTGTTTAGATAATTCGGAATTGGAAGTTATTTCTTCAAAGAAATAACGGGCCGCATAATAACCTGAAACTTCAGGAGGATGTTGACGACTCATTAGTATCAATACACCGACTTGTTTTCCGGGCTCAGTTTCATCAATCATAAGCTCTTTTATTGGGTTTCCAAGCTTGCTGTATCCTATAGTAGTTTGTGAAACAAAATTATGGGCTAACATCTCTTCTAACCAACTATTGTAGGTTTCAGAACTGGACACTCTTTGTGCACTAACTAAAATTGGATCCTGAGATAGCTGTAATTTTAAAGTCAATGTTTTTGAAATGGTGTCATAAAGAGTGTTTTCCATTTCTACGGAATAGGTAGAATCATTGATGGTAATTTTAGGAACATATCTATGGCGTCCATTGTTGTAGTTTAAACGTATCCAGGATGTAGTGGAAGTATCACTCCAAATTTCAAATGCAAACCATGGACTGTTATTGATAGGAGCATTTTCAGGCTCTATAAATACTTCATATGTGTTTTCATTTACAGAATAGAAATCGTTTAAACGGGCACCTTCAAAATTATTAGATACCCAGACCGTTGGGGTTCCGGCTCCAATAACTCTTCTGTGTTGAGGTTGTACTTTCTTATCTTGAGTATCAGTTACGTTGGGTGGATCGTAAGAAAACCCTGTAAATTCTTCCGTAGATTTACAATTCAATAAAAAACCAATACAGAAAGGCAGAATTAAAAACGTATACTTATACATCGTACATTTTGAGTTCATAAAAATTCAGAATAAGAAGAACTAATTTAGGTTAAAGTAAGCGGAATAAACTTTTGGCTATTATTAAGCATTGAGTAAAAAAAATATCCTACATATCAGAATTTACATAATCTTTTTGATGTTAGTAAGCGCGCCTGCTTTTTCTCTTTTTGCACAGGAGGATGAAAAGCCTGCTCGAATTTGGAATGTAAAAATTGAAGGAAACACAACCTACAATAACATTGTATTAAAAAAATACATAGCAAATGAAGCTCCCTCTTTCTGGAAAAAGATCACGTTTTTTAATGAAAAAGGGTTTTATGTATCGGAAAGTGAAATTCGAAAAGATGTAATCCGACTTGAAAGGTTTTATCAAAGAAGGGGATTTAATGAGGTTGATGTAAACTATAGGCTGGAGTCCAAAAATAAGGAATGGAAAAAAGAACTTATTTTTATGATAGTTGAAAATGCTCCAATTAGAATAGATTCAGTTCAGGTAATTCTGCAAACTTCTTCAAGAGACAGCTCGGTGATCTATGGGAGTGAAAAATTTAACAGAGAACTGAACAGATTACCCTATCGAAAAGGAAAAATATTTCAACCAGTTTCAAAGCCGATGGTTGAAGCCGATTTTACAGGGATATTGAGAAATCTTGGTTATCCGTATGCTGAAACAGAAGTTCAAACAAAAGTTGATACAACCGCAAAAAAAGCCAGTGTGGCAATGCTTACTTATCCGGGACCCAGAGCAAAATTTGATTCTGTTTTTGTTGAAGGGGAAGAAACTTTGCAGGCTAAGTATATCCGAAGAGAAACTGGTATTGGCGAAGATGAGTTTTTTAGTGATGATGCGATGCGGGAAGCTCAAAGGGAATTGTTTGGACATCATTTATTAAGGTTTGCACTTATATCAATTCCTGATCAAGATCAAGACAGCACAATTAACGTGTTAGCGAGGGTCAAAGAACGGAGTTTAAGATCTTTTTCCGCAACATTTGGTATTGGAAATTACGACAGGTTTGAAGGAGACCCTTTAACTCTTAGTAACTCATACAAATTATTCAGAGCTCAAGCTTCCTGGAGTCACAGAAATGCAAGAGGAAAAGGCGAACTATTTTCCGTTAATGGTAAGTTATCCGCATTTGATTTGAGGCTTGGGGCTAGCTATCTGTTTCCTTATGTATACAATACCAAAAGTAGTATTACGATTTCGCCATTTGTACAAAGAAGAATTGAAAGAGCTTATTCTATAGATACCGGTGGTATAAGAAACAGCTTTGGGTATAACTATAGTGAATCAATTACCGGAACTTTTAACTACGACTTTACACTGAACCGTGAGTTTGATGTAAAGGAAAGCGAAGACGGTACCTCAGAAATAAGTCCCGATAGTATCTTAAATTACAATATCTCATCATTCAAGTTTAGTGTTTACGCCAGAAAAGGACAGCCAAGAAGAGGGAGCGGTTTTACTGTGCAGCCCTTTTTGGAATTATCAGGCCTATTTAACGAAGCAACATTTTCCTTTCAAAAAGCAGCTTTAGATGTTCGGGGATATAAGAAAGTAAATTCAGGTTTGGTAGCTGCAGCTAGATTGAATGGAGGCTCCATTTATTATGCTAAACAAGATTCGTTACCGGCTGATATTCGTTTTTATAACGGAGGTTCAAGTGAAGTGAGAGGATGGGGGCGCCAAGAACTTGGACCAAAAGAAGCTGTATTTGACTCTTTAGGTTCGTTTTCAGGGTATCTTCCTACAGGTGGGAAAGCAACTTTCAGTTTTAATTTCGAACTACGTCAGGATATTGACAAGCTTATAAAAGGATTGAGTCTCGCAGGTTTTATCGATGGTGGTCAGGTTTGGAGAACGATAAGAACAACATCCAACAGACCAATTCAGTTTGGCGTTGGCGGTGGGTTGAGATATGAATCTCCGATTGGCCCGATTCGAATTGACTTAGGTTATAAAGTTAATCCAACAGATGAGGACCTGAATATCTATCGTGGGGACAAAAGTATGAGCTCGGCTTGGGACAGGTGGCAATTACATTTTAGTATAGGTCAGGCTTTTTAATGAGTGAGTCTTCATCAAATATCTTTGCAAAAATATTGAAGGGCACCCTTTGGGTTCTTTTGGTAATAGTGTTGCTGATTATAGGGCTAAGAATATCTTTAAAAACAAAGCCTGTTCAGAGTTTTGCGAAAAATAAGATCATAGAAATTGTAAATGAAAATCTAACTAAAGAGTTTTCAATTGTTGATCTTAATGGAGATTTGTGGAAAGAGGTTCGGTTAACAGGAGTTCATGTTGGAGGCTCTGATACACTTGCTTATATAGACACATTATATGCGAACTATGATCTATTTAGTTTGCTTACACCAACTTTTAGAATTGAAGAAATATCACTAAAGCAGGCTCAAATAAATGTTAAGCAAGTATCCTATACAGAAGATTCAACTGCTGTATTTAATGTTCAGGAAATAGTAAAACCTGATACTACTTCAGAAGAGTCGACTTTTCAGTTTGAGATCTTAGACCTTAATATTTCAAAAAGTAATATTTATGCGTATTCGCCTGACTTACTCCCGGACTCCTCCATTTCACTAAAAGAAATAGAGCTTAAAGCAGGTTTTTCATATAAAAGCGAAATAGAAGCTGAACTCACAAAGTTGAACTTTGAAATAAATGAAGGAAGACTTCCTGAGCCAATATCATTTCAAGCTTCAGGTACCTTTATAAATCAAAAAGTAACTCTTCAGGATTTAATGTTATATACAGGAAGATCACTTGTTGAGGCTAAAGGTTTTGCGCATTTAACGGATTCATTATACAGCTCTGATATACTACTGGACCCTATCTTCACAAAAGACATAAAAGCATATACAGGTTCAGAAATTCCTGATGAGGAAGTTATTGTTGGAATTAAAATCCGGGGAGATGCAGAACATATTGATCTAGAATTAAGTGCAGATGCAAGTTTTGCTAGAAATCTGGAGGCAACAGCAACAATACAATTCAGAGAACAAGCAACACTTACTCAATTTGGTTTGCGTGGCGATAATCTGAATATCGCAGCTCTAACAAACGATTCTTTAGATATTCAAACCGGGTTGTTCCAGATGACGATGGATGGATCGGTAAATCAAAATTATGAGAATGCTGATATTACCTGGGGATTTACTGTAGAAGGAATAAGGTATGAAGAGTATAACCTTAGAAGATTTTTTGGAAGTGGAAGTCTGAAAGCCGGTAAGATCCTGGCAAATTTGGATGCCACCACCAATGGAGAAGAAAATGTTCGGATAAATTCTACCATTGAACATATTTTTGATGAAGATGCTGAATGGAGTTTCGGCTTATGGCTGGATAATTTGAATGCAAGATATTGGTTAGAAGAAGCTCCAAATACTGACATTAATATCAATATTACGGCTAACGGAAAAGGGTTTGAGTTATCAGAAACCCCTTGGAATTTTGCAGTTGCAAATACAATAATGGATCCAAGAAATAAAAGGTTCGAAGAATTTATGAGCCAGCCTTTTGCAAGAGGGTCCACAAAACCTCTTATATTTGGAAAAGATCAACTAAAATATGTCTACTTAGATGGAAGCATCACCAAAGACTCTTTAAAATCAGATGGGTTTGTTAGAATTAAAGAATCCGATATTAACTTTGATCTTAAAGTAGCTAGGTTTTTATCAGAAATACCTTCCTTTTCTTATGCATTGTCTTCTGAAGATCTGGATATATCTGAGCTGTATGCATCAAAAGAATTTCCTACAAGCATAGACTTTGATATTTCAGGTGAAGGATCCGGTTTAGACCTGGAAACCTTGACGTTAAAAGGGATCGCAGAAGTAGATACCAGTCTTGTTAATGGATCAACAATTAACTACTTAGATGCTGAGTATAATATTAAAAATGGGATATTAACCGTCCCTAAAGCAACACTAAAAAGTGATATTGCCGATGCAGATTTTAGAGGAAAAAGGAATATCCGGGATGAAAAAGATCCTGAAAACGTACTTTCATTCGATCTTGAACTAAAGAATACTCAGCCATTTGCAGAGCTTGCTGAGCTAGAGATTTTACAAATTACCGGTAACATTTCAGCAGAAGTAGGTGAAAATGAAGAAGGAATACTTGAGTGTAAAGCAGAGTTTGATCTTGGAAATATAGTTATAGATGAAATGTTCCTGGCAAGTGGGGTCAGCGGGACAGGAGAAGTGGTTTTAAAAGAAAAAGAAGAAGGCAGCTTTGAGCTTGAGATCAGCGATCCTAAAATATTTGGTACTGTTCTCCAGGATATTAAGATCACTACTCAATCAACTAAAACGGCTGATTCCCTCTATGGCAGCTACTCTGTTGAAATACAGGATAATGTAAATGGCAGGATCAACAATGCAGGGGATTATGAACTTGAAATGGATTCTATGCATGTTGCCATTGCTATGGATCAACTTGATTTTATAACCAACGAAAATAGCCTCAAGCTTCAGAATAAATTCAATATCTCATACAGAGATGGAGCTGTAAGAACGGATTCTCTTGAGCTCGTTTCTCCTAACGGAGCTTTTTTATCGTTAGCTGTTCCTTACGCAGATAGTGTGAATCAGCAAATTTGGTTTGTAGGGGAAAACTTCAACTTCGGAATTCTTCAGGAGATCATTTTAGGAGAGAGGTATATTGACGGGATACTTTTTGGTAGAGCAAATATATCTAAAACTAAAAACACACTTTCGGGAAGCGGAAACCTTGAGCTTCAAAGTATTGAGTATGAAGGGGTCCAGGCAGATGTATTCAGTTTAAGTTTTAATGCTAAGGATAAGAGAATACAATCTGAACTTTCATTGATCTGGGAACAAGAAAAAGTAATTTCAGGAAGTTTGGATGTTCCATTAGATCTTTCTGATCCTGAAAAACTATCAGATGAGTTCTATACACAATCTGTAAAAGGGAGTTTAATAATTCAACCAACACCAATATCCCGATTTAAAAGTGCTCTTGAAAAGTTTGAGATCACCGGCACCGAAGGAATAATAAGTTTTGATGGAACCCTTTCAGGAACAGCAGGAACACCAAATTTTGAAGGTTCACTCAATATTGATGATCCGGTTCTTTCCAATGTTAGCTTAGACTCAGTTTTTGCTGATTTCAAATACAGCCAGGAACAAGAAAACATTATAATAAATACAGAAGTGCTGGCAGCAAGGCAAAAAGCAGCTGATATAGATATCGATTTTCCATTCTCTTATAACTTCAAAACGTTTGAGCTCAATACGGTAGATGAGAGTAAACCCGTGTCGGTTGAAGTAAGAACCCGGGATTTCAATCTTGCTGTATTCAACGATTTTGTGAATAAAGAATTCACAAGAAACCTGAAGGGAGTTTTAAACGGAGAATTATCACTTAAAGGAACCGAAGATGAAATCACTGCAACAGGTTATTTTGATCTTACAAAGTCATCATTTGAATCACCGATAGCGGGTATTAAAGTTGATGGTATTAAATCCCGAATAGAATTTTCTAAAGATAAAGTTACCCTAAAACAACTATCGGCAAATAGCGGGAAGGGTGGATTTAATGCAAACGGAACCATTAATCTTGATGGACTATACCCTACTACTTTAGATATTCAGGCAAAAGCTAATCAGTTTAAATTAGCCAATACGGATGAATATAATTTAGTGATAGACCTGGACTCGAGATTATCAGGGCCAATAACAACCCCCAAAGCAACCGGAAGGTTCGCCGTAAAAAACGGATTTATTGTACTTGAAGAATTTGGTGACAAAACAGTAGAAGACGTGACACTAGAGGGAGAAGAAGAGGTAATTAATATAAGCTACTATGATTCTTTAGCTATTGAAATGGAGTTTGCGATAGAACGAAATTTTTATGTGAGAGGTGGTGGATATTTAGATATGGAAATTGAGATTGCAGGAGAGTTGGATGCCCAGAAAAAGACCAATGGCGAACTGTCTCTATTCGGAAGTTTAAGAGGTACAAGCGGTTATGTAAGACCACTTGGAAAACGTTTTGAATTAGAAGAGGCAGAAGTTGTATTTAGCGGGCCGCCTGAAAGCCCGGACCTGAATATCAAGAGTGCATATGTTCCGATCTCAAGAAAAGGAGAGCAGGAGGTTACCGTATACTATATCATAACAGGAACCATTCCGAACGAAGAGTATGAGTTCGAAAGTGAGCCTACTATGGAGCTTCAGGATATTTATTGTTACACCTTATTTAACAAACCTTGTGCAGCTATGCAATCATGGCAAAATGCACTTGTTCAGGGAGGAGGATCATCACCCACAGATCTACTTGCGGGTGTTTTATTGGATGAAGTAGAAGCTTTGGCAACAAGAGAATTAGGTATTGATGTAGTACAAATCGATAACACAAGAGTAGGTAATGAAACCGGGACATCCATAAAAACCGGCTGGTACTTAAATGAACGCACGTTCTTTGCTATTGTAAATGAGATCACCAGTTCTGATCCCAAAACATTATTTATTTTAGAATACGCCCTTTCAAAAACATGGGATCTCATCATCACTGAAGGCGAAGACTCCAACCGACGTGGCATCGACTTCAGATATCAATATGATTATTGATATTATTTTTTAGTTTTGTGTGGAAGCAGAGCTTCGGAATGAGGAAAATGCCACGGAAACACAAAAGCACAAAACTATAATTATTAATTACTCTACTCTCGTCCCGAACCTCCGGTTCGGAATGCTGTGAGGAGCTCCGCTCCGTATGGATGTATATTATTGGCAAATAAAACCTCTGGGTAAAGAATTATTAATTCCCAAAAGCACAATTCTCACCTCGGCAGCATTCCTCGGTATTGATTCCACAATTAGAACATTGCCCATGACCATGAACCCAAATTAATTCAGCTACATGACCACAGTACAAGCAACGGTCTTCTGCTTTTGGGAGTGCGTGTGAAGCATCGCTTGTTATTGAGTCTGAAGATTGTTGCATAGCATTTATCGGTCATCAGATGATGTTAGCTCTGTATAAGCAGCTTCAATATTTCTGCTCAGCGTTAATCCCCAACCCGGTGCTTTAAATACTTCAAAACCCGGAATCACTTCGGCTTTAGAAATTTCTTCTTTACTTTTGCCTTCGTTGATTCCTTTTTGAGTGTATTCCAGAAGAGCTTCAAGAAACTCACTTTTCAGCATCAGGTCATCTTTGTTCCCGGTAACTCCGAACTCTGAATTACCATGTCCGTAGATATAAATGGTATCGCTTTCTAACTCCTCAACAGTTTTGCGCAGAACCTGGATCCAGTTGGTAATATTAGCACCGCCATTTATATCAATAAAGGGATAAGCACGATTAAACATTAAGTCTCCCATGTGTGCAACATTGGCTTTTTCAAAATAAACTATTGAATCACCACCAGTATGAGCAGGACCAAAGTGCATTAAGTGAACAGTTTCATCTCCAACATCTTCGCTCCATTTATCATTATAGGTTAAGTCGGCGTATACTTGGGCATCAACGGCTTCTTGCCCTCTGCCTTCAGCTGATATCTTTTGAAGTTTAGGAACATTCTGATGCGCCACTATATGCTTTGCAAAGTCTTTAAAAATCGGATTTCCTGCGGTATGATCCCCATGATGATGTGTATTGATAAGATAATCCATCACATGATCTGTTTTCTCTTTCAGTCCATCCAAACAAGTTTGAGCTGAATCCGGAAACTGTGAATCTACCGCTACGAGTCAATTTCCTGTAGCCAGCCAACCGATGGTTCCACCTCTTCCAACAAATGTTCCTACATTTCGACGCAGAGTTGTAAATGGTGTTTGAAGTAAAAAGCCAGTTTCTGAATAGGAAGCATAGTAGCTGCGCCCATCGTTGCCGAGCGGAGCAAAAAGTCTTTTCTGTTCATAAGAATCTCGTTTGGTTAGTCTAAAGCCAGATATCTTCCACGACGATGATTCACAGCTAGAATCAAGTTGAGAAAGACTGAAGCCAGTATAGAATAAACAATAGCCATCACATCTACCAGAAAAATTGCACCAACAATTATGATTACATCCACACACATTTGAAACCGACCGGCATTGATATCATGAAACTTTTGTAGGTAAATGGAAACGATATTCAATCCGCCAAGGCTGGCTTTGTGCCGGAACAGCATTAATAATCCCGTACCGATTAAAAACCCGCCGAGTGCGGCAGCGTAAATCGGGTTTATATCTCCAAATTCGAACACTAATGGAACATAATCTGAACAAAGAGAAACCAGAAAAACGGTGACAAAAGTTTTAAGTGTAAACTTCCATCCAAGTTTCCATAAAGCGAGACCATAAAAGGGGATGTTGATCACAAAGAAAACTTCACCAAAAGAAAATCCGGTTGCATACTGAGTAAGGAAAGCAACTCCGGCTGTTCCACCGATCAAAAAATTCATTTCTGAAAACAAAGCGATCCCAAAAGAAAGAAGTACCGAAGCTACAGAAATAGCCATAAGATCTTCCGGCAAGGTGTGTTCACGAATAGAAGGGTCAATGCCTTCTTCAATAAGTTGTTCAGTGATTTTGTCGTTAGGAGGAGCCATTACTCTTAATTTAAGATGAGTTCCAAAGTTAAGGTTTATTCGACTTTGAATTATCCTTAAAGGGTAAGTTTTAAACTATATCAAAGATAGGATTTGTTGATGATTTGAATACAATCTTGACGAATGTATGCCACGAAATCACCAAAGCACAAAAGATCGGTTTTGTTATTTTGATATTTGTGATATGCCTTTTGCTATTTGGCTTCGCCAGAAGGGCCTCCTGTATCAGGTTTACCCTCCTTAGGATTGTTAAAAACGCGGATGGTTGGATATGCCAAATCAATAGAGTCATTTTCTGAAAATTCATCAAGTGCACGTTCCCAAATAGCTTGAGCACTTCCTCGTCTTCTTCTGGGATCAGTTAAGTAACGAATGGATAACATAACCCCGCTGTCTTTAACATTAGTATATACGATAGGGGTTAGATATCTGTACTCAATGAGATATGATTTTGCAGCTTTTTTAATTTGTGCTTTCGCTTGTTCAATGAAATCCTGGGATTCCTCATGTGCTATTGTACTCAAAATTTCTTTTGCCTTTTTCCAGTCGCTCTCAAAAGTGACCATAATTCCGATTTCATTCCAGATGAATTGGAAGTCGCTGGTGTAATTTGCAAGCTGCTCAGTGAAAACGGTATGATTAGGAATATGAATTACCCTACCTGTACTTTGGTCTGCATCTACCCAATTTCCAATCTCAAGAATGGTGAATTTAAAAGGGCGAATGTCAATTACATCTCCTTTTGATTTGCCGAGTTCAATCCTGTCTCCAACATCAAATGGTTTTCTCCAAATAATAAACATCCATGCAGCCAAATCAGTTACAGGGTCTTTAAGAGCAATAGCCAAGCCTGCAGAAAGCAAACCAAAATAAGTAGATAGATTGCCTAGTGCGCTGAACCAGATCTGAGCGATTAGAATGATTCCAATAAATGCGGAAATATAGGTAAGGTTTTTTCTCCACTTGTATGTGGTCCTTTTGCTCTCAACATTTTTATGAACAACACGAAGAGTTAAAGATCTAATGATCCATAAAATCAATATTACCAGGACCGTTTTTAAGATTTGCCCGGTAATAATGGGTGAGCTTTGAAAAAAATCAGCAACGTTATTTAGAAAATTTTCCATGAAGTGATAATAACCTTATCAAATGACAGTTACACGCTTGGGATAATATAGAAATTTGAATATCTTTAATGCTCTGAAAAAATTAAGAAATTACCATGCTTTATAACATTTTAGTCGCAGTAATAACTATCATCTGTGCACTTTTAATACTAGTTGTTTTATTACAGAACGGTCAAGGATCAGGTTTATCCGGAATCAGTGGAGGAGGGGGCGGCGGTGCTCTCGGTGGAAACTCTGGTTTGGGAGCTCGTAGAACAGCGGATTTACTTTCTAAAGCGACTGGAGTTTTTGGAGCTGCTTTTTTGGTGCTTTGCATCCTTGCTAACTTTGCAATCGACAGAACAGGGCAGGGACCAACAAGAAGTATTCTTCAAGACGGAGGAGCTCCTGTTCAGGATTTGAACGCACCTTCACAAACTCAATCAGCAGTTCCTATTCAAAGTAATGATAACGGCGGCTCTGATGATTCTGGAGAAGAAGGGGATAACTAAGAGTTTATTCCTTTAAATAATTTAAAAGCCCCGCACATTTTATGTACGGGGCTTTTTTTATTAGAATAAACTTCGATAATATTATTGAATTACAAAAGTTATCGACTTACCACAAAAGAACTGACTCAGCATATTAAATAGATTATGTATGAAAATTAAAAAGCTACAGATCCTAACTCTTTCCTTAATTACAGGCATATTAATTATCTCAGGGTGTGATCTTGGAAATACCACGAACCCGAGAATTATAGAACTTGAAACAGATTGTATAAATACTGTTGATTGTGAAGCACTAATTTCAATTGGCTTTTTTTCTGCACTTCAAGCAATGGTGTCTCCTCATGGAGCTCATATGAACCTCATGGCAGATCAAAGTACAAGTACAAACCATTTTCTAAATTTCTATGAGTTTGCTGACGAACCAAGGCTTAAAATTGACAACAGACCAACCTTCGCTTCCAGAGAGATTTTTACTGAAATTTATGATGGACTTAATGTTAGCGTTGAATTTGCTAACAATGTGTTAAAAAGCCAGGCTAACATTGACCCACAGTTTAAAGATAAGTTTTTAGCACAAACCTACTTTATGAGAGGGCTTGCAAGAGGTTATCTTGGATTGATTTTTGATAGAGGTTATTTACTGGATGAAAATAATTTTGATACTATTACAGAAGACGATCTTGATGAAGTAATAGTCAGCTATGAAGTTTTAATAGAGGCTTCAATAGACGACTTTGACAGAGCCTTGAATATTATTAGCAATTCAAGTCAATCGAATATTATGCTTTCCGCTATACCGGATGATGAAAATTCATGGGGGCAAACTATTTTTGTAGACTTTATAAATTCTTTTGCAGCTCGTGTATTGGCAGGTAAAGCTCGCACTTTTGAAGAAGCTCAACAATTGGATTGGTCTAGAGTTTTAGCATATGCTAATAAAGGACTAGGTGGTCCTGAATCTTTATCTAATTTCACAGACTTTATTTTATTGAATTCAGGTTCTCTTACAGGGCTTTTCAACGAATTTGTGAATATCACGAATCAAGTTGTGGTTGGAAATTTTGATACAGGAGCCGGTTATTTACCTACTGATATTAAAGTACTACACCTAATGGATGAAAATTACCCTACTAGTTATCCTGAAGATAGTGTAGATAGTGGCGTTTTAACGATGCCGGAAGCTACTACCAATGATCCGAGACTTGCATATTTTAAGTATACTACAAACAGAGGCTTTTTTGAAACAACCAGAAACAGATCTCTTTTCTCCCCTTATTTTAGTGCAAGAATGTTTGCTAACAATAATTGGCAAAGCAATCTTGGACGGATCATCTTAATTACGAAATCAGAAATAGATTATATAAGAGCAGAGGCGAATTTGATGCTGAATCAAAAAGTTGATGCAGCAGCTATCCTGGAAGCAAGTCCGGCCGGGAATGGTCAAACTATATTAAGTACCAACTTACCGTCGGTTCAATTAGAATATTTGAGCCAGAATGGTTTTTCAGGTGGGTATAGTTTTTCAGGAAATGAATCTTTGGCTGAGTTCCAACTGGCTCTGCTAAGAGAATATTCAGTAGAATTAGAAGGACTGGGAGGAATCGGATTGCAATGGTTTTTTATGAGAAGACATGATTTATTGCAGGAAGGAACTCCAACTATGTATCCTTTTCCGGGAAGAGATCTGGAAATTATTGGACAGCCAATTTACACCTTTGGGGGTGTTGAAAATGCAGGACAAAGAGGAACCGCTTCGGGAGCTAATTCCTGGAAAAACTTAAGAATGAAAATATCAAATCAATAAAACATTTGATTTTATTGGTTTTAATTCATTCTTTGAATGAAGATTAGGGCGATATTATGAAGAAAACTGTTTTCGTATCATTTCTCATTTTAGGGCTGTGGACCTTGTTCATTAGTTGTGGGAGCAATAGTATATCTGATCAAGGGGATGAAGAATATGTTCCAATTGAAGGATGTGAAGACACTCAATGTTTGAATTTCATAAAGGGTGCTTTTTATGATATGGCAACCGGCATTGTCTCAAGCACGGGGGTTAGTATGGGTTTACTTGCTGATCAATATACCTCGACAAACATACATCGAAATTATTACGACCTCGCCAGAGAGCCCAGAGAAGCTTTAACAAACAGCACAACGGATGAATTCAAATTAAACATCGAAGAGCTTTACCAGCATTTTTCAGAGGCATATAAAACTGCGGATCATTTTACTGAATATGCAAGATCAGACGACTCAACATTTTTAATGCAAAGTCTTGGTATGGCATATTTTATCAGAGGAGTTTCACAAGGATATTTAGGATTGATCTATGATAAAGTATATTTAAGAGAATTTGATAGTGTGGAAGGTGGGCAATTACTTGAATATTCGGAATTAATAGAATCTTCATTATCTGATCTGGATAAAGCAATATCTTTGTTTGAGGAAGATCCGGACTTTGAGCATTCTAATCTTCCGGGAAACAATAACTCCCTGAGCAATGGATATCTTATGGATATAGCCAACTCATTTGCCGCTCGTATTTTGGCAGGAGAAGCCAGAACATATGGAGAAGCTCAAAACATAGACTGGAATCGTGTATTTAACTATGCTATTAAAGGATTAGGAGGAGCCGAATCTTTTACAGGAATCAAAGTATTTAGCTTAAATAACAGCGTAACTGAAGGGCAATTTGCAAACTATTTTGCTGATTGGTCTAACTTTATAGTAGAAGGTGATTTTGAGACAGGTTCAGGTTATACTCCAACAGATGTTAAGATATTCCATTTGTTAGACTCATCATATCCTACCATCTATCCTGAAAATGAAATAAGGAATGACACATTAACTTTAACAAGGGCAACATCCATTGACTCAAGGTTGGAATACTATAAATACACTACAAATAAAGGTATTCTCAATGAAGAAAGGGATGTTAATCTTTTTTCAACTTACTTCAATAAGAGAATGTTTAGTGAAAACGATTGGTGGCTTCCGGAAAACAAGATCATAATATTTACCGATACAGAGACAAAATATCTGATGGCTGAAGCGAAATTGATGATGGGTGAAAATACTACAGCGGCAAATATTTTAAATCAAAGTCCTGCAAAGAATACACGAACAGATCTTGGTTTTGACCTGCCTGCTGTAAGAAATCAAAGAATACAAAGTAATGGATTAACCGGAAATCATTCTTATGATGGAAGCGAAAGTATTGCAGAATTTCAACTGGCTTTATTAAGAGAGTATTCAGTAGAATTAGAAGGATTAGGTGGGGTTGGACTCCAGTGGTTCTTTATGAGAAGACATGATCTGCTTCAGGAAGGAACAGCAACCATGTACCCAATACCTGAAAGTGAGTTGCTCGAACAGGGCATGCCTCATTATACATTTGGAGGTGTTGAAAATGCCGGACAGAATGGAACAGCTTCGGGTGCTAATTCCTGGAAAAACTTAAGAGCGAAGATAGACGGTCAGTAATTTCTAGTAAGTATATTAAACTTTTAATCATCCTTTAGTAAGTTTCCATCAGAGTTTAATTTTAATACAAATGAAGTTGGGCCTGTCTCATTAACCGAAGTCCTAGTTGCAGTAAAAATTCCTTCAGAAGAATCTGTGGTCCCTCCAATTATTATATTACCATTACTTGTAACTTGGAGATTATAGGCTTCATCGACTCCCTCTGCACTAAATGTCTGAATCCAATTTAGAACTCCACTACTGGAAAGACTTAATAAATATATGTCATAACTTTCACCAGAAGCTGAACTGAAATCACCATCCTTAGAGTTGGTGCGACCAGTCAAAAGTATTTCATTATCATTGGTTTCTATTATTGATTCTCCATAATCAAATCCAGATCCATTAAATACTTTAAGCCAACTAAGGTTACCCATGCCATCAAATTTAGCAACAAAGGCAGCAGAATTAGTAACAGTAAAACCTGTAAAGTCTTTCTTAGTAGAATTTGTTGATCCTGAAATCAAAACTCCACCATCTGATAAGCCATAGGTAGTTAAACCTTCTATGTTATCACTTCCATCAAAACCATTAAGAGTTGCAACCCATACAAAATCTCCTGAATTATCAGTTTTAATTATGAAAGAATGATCTGCTGAATTTGAACCTGTAAATAATCCTTCAAAGGTTTGATCATTTGAACTATATTTTCCAGTTATAAAATAATCTCCTTGAGAATTAGTAGAAATAGCATTTCCAAAATCTGAAGATGTACCCCCATAGGTTTTAACCCATATAAGATTTCCTAGTGGATCAGTCTTCATGATAAAGATATCAGATGGAATTTGACTCTCAGTATAGAGTCCTTCAAAGTCACCATCTACAGAATGTGAGGTTCCTGTAAAGACAAAATTTCCATCTTTATCTTCAATAATTTTTCTAGGTTGATCATATTCGTTACCACCATATTTTTTCACCCATTGTATGTTACCTGTAGAAGATAATTTCATAAGGAAAATAGATCCTTTATTAAATCCGCTTGCTGAGAAATCTCCATCATTTGAAAAAGCTTCACCTAAAACTAGTAATCCTCCATCTTGAGTAGCTATAATATCTCTAGAAATATCATTTTCACTACCCCCAAATATTTTTGCCCATTCAACTTCTAGATTATCAGTATACTTTATGACAAATACCCCGGTATTTAGATTATTTGAAGCGGCAAAGCCTGTCGTCGAGGAAGTGTACCCAGTAACGGCATAGCCCCCATCTGACGTTACGGTAAGCCCTTCTGTTAATTCCGCCTCCTCTCCACCGTGAGTTGCGAAACTCAATGAATTAAAACTTGCAGTGAGATCAATATTATCAGTCAGCATTACAGTTAAAGGGTTTATAGTATCATCCACAGACCCTCTCCACTGAACGAAAGACCAACCATCATTAGGAATTGCCGTAATCTCAACACTTGAACCCTCTTCAAAAGTGAGTTGGTTGGGACTTATTTCAATACTTCCTATTCCTTGGGGATCTATATCTGTAAGTATTGTATATGAATCAGGTTCTTTTTCTTCTTCCGAACCAGAAGGATCCGAGCTGCATGAAAAAATTAATAATAGAAAAGGAAATATTAGAAAAGTATACTCTCTCACAATGATGTATTTTTTAAATCTTCATTTTAGAAATGTAAGTTTAAGAAATCAAAAACTACTTCCCAATACAAAACCTCGAAAATATCGAGTCCAGGATATGTTCATTGGTAATCTCACCGGTTACTGTACCCAATTCATTTAGAGCAGCTCTTAGATCAATAGAAAGAAAATCTCCTGTTAATCCATTGTCTAAACCTGTTAATGCCGCCTGAATATGCTCCTTAGTTTTCAGGAGAGCATCACGATGACGAGAAGAAGTAACCAGAAGACTGGAAGCATCGTAATGTTTGTTCTCAAGAGCTCGGTTCTTAAGAAGTATTTTAAGGTCTTTAATATTTTCTTCTTTTACCGCTGAAATTTTAAGATCGAACTCAGTACGCCATTCCCTGTCTGCTTCTATATCAGCTTTGGTACCAATCAGGATAAAGGGAGTTTCTCCGGCTCTTTTTTGAAATGCTGCAATTTCCTTACGCTCTTCTTCCGTGAAAGCTTGAGATAAGTCTTTCAGGTAAATAACCAGATCGGCTTGTTCAAAAGCTTTTTGAGAACGTTTTACTCCTTCCGCTTCTACAACATCTTCAGTTTCCCGAAGCCCGGCAGTATCTATGAGTTTGAATAACAAACCATCAAAATTCCAATCCACATCAATGGTATCGCGGGTAGTTCCGGCAATTTCTGTCACTATAGCTCGATCAGATCCGACCAAAGTATTAAGCAAAGTTGATTTTCCTGCATTCGGTCTACCAATTAATACTGTCTTAACTCCATCTTTTACTAAACGCCCGGTCTCGTAGGTGTCCAAAAGGTTAGTTAATTCCGTATCAACATCCTGCAAAAGTTTTCTGAGCTGTTCTTTATTAGCGAATTCTACGTCTTCCTCAATAAAGTCTAGTTCTAACTCTATCATTGCAGTTGCGTCTATGATTTGTTGTCGGAATGATCTAACGTAATCACCCAACTTTCCCTGCAGTTGTTGATGCGCCGCGTCTACCGCTTTTATGCTTTTTGCATGAATAATATCAGCAACAGCTTCCGCTTGTTCCAGATCCAGTTTTCCATTCAAAAAAGCACGTTGTGTGAACTCACCGGCTTCAGCTGCTTTTACACCTAGACTTAAAATAGTCTCCAGAACTTTTTGAGTAACCAACACTCCTCCATGGCAGGAAATTTCAACTGTTTCTTCACCGGTATAAGATCTTGGAGAATGAAACAGAGATATCAGAACTTCATCTACAGGTAAATTATTTTTGTCGACTATTTTACCGAAATGAATAGTGTGAGAATCTAGAGAAGTTAAATCTTTTCCCTGAAAGGCCTGATTTACTATAGATATGGTATCTTTTCCGGAGACGCGAATTACAGCAATTCCTCCTTCGCCCACAGGAGTGGCAATGGCAGCTATTGCTGATTTATGTATGATTGAATTGTTCTTCTTTGTATCATTCATAGGTTAAATATAAGCTTAAATCATGTACTATGAATAATCGACTTGTCACACTTTTAGTTATCGCAGCATTTATTTTTTCGGGATCTGCAATAGCTCAAAATATCTCTGCTGACCGACCGGGAGCGGGTTACGGAACATTCACAGTTCCTTCAAAAACAGTATATCTTGAATCAGGAGCCTCGATCAGTAGTGACTTTTCTGACATTGGGCAACTCTTTTTAAGAACAGGATTAGCGGATAAGTTTGAAGCTCAATTAGGTGTTGGGTCTTTATTCTTTGCTAATGGCGCTGATACTCGAGTAGGAGTGCAATCTTTGGCATTTAAATATAGCCTTGGTTCTTTTCAGGAAGACAAACTCAATCTTTCTTTATTTAGTAGAACGAATCTTCCTTTCTTTAATGATGATTACGAATATTATTTAACACGGTTTATGATTTTAGCAGATTATTCTATCAATGAATCTTGGGGAATAAATTCAAACTTTGGATATGGTGATTTTATTGATGGAATTGAGAATGGATCTTTCAACTTTAACATAACTCCCGGATTTTCTGTAAATGAGAATACAGCCGGTTATTTTGGCTATGCTGTTACTTTTGATGAAAATTTCTCAAGCGATTTGATAGAAGTAGGTATGGTTCACTTTTTAAATCCTTCATTCCAGCTTGATGCAGGATTTATTTACTCTGATGGCGATGATCTGTACCTGACTATTGGAATTGCTAAGCGTTTCTGAAACGAAAATAAAAAAGGCTTCCTTCGGTAAAGAAAGAAGCCTTATAGAGAGTTTTATATAATTCTAATGAACGTTACCCATCATACGTTTAAGCACAGGAGATAAAATAAAAACGATCACAGAAGCTCCAAGTGCGTATTTTGCAATCAGATCAAACCCGCCTAAATAGACGTTTAATGTTTGTAGACCACCTACATTAATGTCGGTACTTTCAATAGCTAACTGTTTTCCAATAAAGCCTACCACTTGAAAGGCATAAGCTGATGACAGGAACCATATTCCCATCATAAAAGCCACAATTCTTTTTGGGGAAAGATCGGTAATCTTAGAGAGTCCGACGGGAGACATAAATAATTCCCCAACAGAAAGCAGGAAGTACATGATCATCAGATAAGAGAATGGAACCATACCGGATTCATCAGCACTATTTCCACTCAAAGCCAATACATAAAAACTTATCCCGGCTAAAGCTAAACCAGTTGCAAATTTATAAGGAGTAGGTGGGTTTTTCTTTTTCTTACTGAGATACCCCCATAGCAACGAGATTGGAATAGAAAGTATAATGATCCACATCGAATTTAGAGCATTAGTTTGTGCGGCATCAATCCATACAAGATTTACATTTCTAGCTGCAAATAATGTGATAACACTTCCTGATAATTCATGAAATCCCCAAAAAATGGTCATGAAAAGAGTAATGAATACAGCTACAATAAGTTTTTTCCGCTCATCTGGTGTAGAGTTAGCAATGATGTACCCAAGATAACCAAGGATAGCAACTCCAATGATCTTAAAGATCAGGTTCACAATATTTTGCTCGCCCAGAAAAGTATTTCCCCCTCCAATATCTTGGTATGCTGAAAGTAAATAAGCTATTACAGGAGCAGATAAAAACGCTAAAATAGGTACAAAGTATTTTTGTGGAATACCAAGTACTTTTTTCTCATATACTTCTTGGCTTGGTGGTAAACCTCTGTCACCAAAAACGTTTTTCTTAATGCCGCTCCAGAAAAAAGCCAGACCTGTAAGCATTCCAATACCGGCAAGACCGAAACCGTAATGCCAACCATATTCTCTACCAAGCCAACCACATAATAGGGGAGCTACAAATCCTCCGATATTAATACCCATATAGAAAATGGTGAATCCGGAATCTTTCTTGGTATCACCGTCTTTATATAAAGACCCTACAAAAGTTGAGATATTGGGTTTAAAGAAACCATTCCCAACAACAATGAAAGCCAAGGCAAGGAAGAAGGTGACCTCGCCCGGAATTGCCAGAACAAAATGACCTAATGCCATCAATATTCCACCCAGGAAAACGGATTGCCTCATTCCTAAAATAGTATCAGAGACTCTACCACCAATTACCGTAGATGCGTAAACTAAAGATCCATAAGAAGCGTACACTGCAGCGGCCGCAATATCTCGTGATGCTAAAGCTTCAAAGACCTCATTTACCATGTAGAGCGTTAATAAAGCTCGCATTCCATAGAAACTGAATCTTTCCCAGAGTTCAGCAAAAAACAGGTAGAAGAGACCTTTTGGATGCCCGAACATCATTTCTTGATTTTGTTCTGCTACATTAGCCATAAATTCTTTATTTAATTTTTTGAATTAAAAGACCGATGATGATACCTAAAGACTAACAATGGTGCAAGAATCATTCAAAAGTAGTTTTGAAACTATAATTCGAAATTTGCGTGTACAACCAAGTTCATAAACATACTTATTCATGGAATTGCTTTTTATTACCCTTGGTGTATTGTTAATAGTTTTAGGCTTAGCCGGAGCTTTTCTTCCTGTTATTCCGGGGCTTCCATTCAGCTATGCAGCACTATTAGTTGTCAATTTCAGTGGAGTTGCTCAGTTTAGCACATTCTTTTTGGTTGTATGGGGGATAGTTGTTATTACGATTCTAATTCTTGAAAATGCTCTTCCCGCTTATACCTCTCAGAAATTTGGTGGAACGGTGTATGGAGCAACCGGAAGTACGATCGGAATGATATTAGGAATGTTATTTTTTCCACCGCTGGGATTTTTCCTTGGAACATTGATTGGAGCTTTTGTCGGCGAGATGATCTACAAACAGGATGTTAAAGTAGCATTGAAATCTGCATGGGGTTCATTTATAGGATTCCTAACAGGAACCATGATCAAAGTGACAGTAGCAGCTATGATCGCGTTCTCATTTTTTAAAGCCGTTTTCTTTTAACTGCCTTTAGCAAGGGTTGTTTGAATTTCACACTCTTTAATTAGTAGGAATACCTGTGTACTTCCCAACTTGGTTTCCAATGGTTGTTAACCTTTAACCATGTAATAGCGTCTTTTCTCATTCCCTCAATATCTTGCTCAATTTTCTTTCTTAGTTCAATGTATTCGGGAGAACTTCTTGCAAAATCGTAGATCGGATTTCTATCCATAAAAGTGTACAAGTTTGCTTTGGCATTACGGTCAAAGTGAATTGTTTCTACCAAAGCAAGTAAAGTAGTTTGGTCTTTTTTTATGGCAATACAATCTAAATAGGCAAAACTGTTTTGGGCTGTTTCTTTTTCTATTTCACTTTCAAATTCTAAGGTTTCTTCGATCATGGAACAGGCCGCTTCACTAAGATTCTTAGCGCGTTCTTTTTCTCCTAGCTTGTCATATAGTACACTTAACCAAGCTACCTCCTGAGGATATAGATCTGGATAATCAGAGTTGGGGTCTAGCACCTCAGGATAATTTAGTTCTACGAATTCCTTGGCTAGATTAAGCTTCCCTGCATTAATATAGATCTCCAAATATCGGAGTAAATGTTGGGGATCGCTTGAAGAAGACATTGTTGCTTCTTCCAATTTATTTTGAAGTTTAAGCATCGCTTCATAATCCTCAAGATGGAACATATGGTCATAACGGATACTGAGGTAAGCGATGTTATCGGGGAAGTGTTTTTTCATGTCTTCTTCAATCTTATCAACTATAAAGAGAAATCCCAAGTCAAGAGAGACGTAAGCCAGAGTAGTTAATACTTCTAAATTACCCGGTTCTTTTAAATACGCTTGATAACCAAGAATAAAGGATTCATCCAACTTTCCATATGGTTGATCTTTAATAAAGAATGCCTTCAAGCTTAGCCCCGCAGAATATTCAGGATTTATTTCCAAGTTCTTCTCCATCAAACTGAAGGCTTCCGCAAATTCATCATAATGGTAATGCAAACGTGCTTTACGGTCTATGGTAATAGGAGAATAAGGGTCGGTTTCATAAGCGCGTTTCACCAGTTCTTCTGATAGCTCAATACTTGGTGCAACATCAGAATACCAAAGCATTATTTCAGGGTCGCCCGGGATTAATTCGTGTGCTTTATTCAGAGCAATTTGAGCTTCTTCTGAGTTCCCCGAGTATAGATAATATTTTCCAAGCGCGGCATAAGCCCAGCCCAAATTACCGTCAATAAGTAGAGCCCGATCTATATTTTTACGCATTAAATTAAGCATCTCTGAATGTGAAATATTACCAAAGTTACTTAGCAGGTTATATGCAATAGCCAAACGAGCGTAAGCAGAAGCAAATTCAGGATCAAGTTCAATAACTTCATTGAAAAGTTTAATGGCGTTCTCAATTTCCTGAGGACGGCGATTTACTAATAATTGATTTGCTTGTAAATACAGATCATAGGCATCTGTATTTGTGGTCAATTCTTTAGTTAACAGTTCTTCTTTTTCAGGGAGTAGTCTTATTTTTAGTTCTTCTAAAACCTGTTGAGAGATTTCATCTTGTATAGTGAACAGGTTTTCTGCTGAATAGACTTTATCGTAGGTTTCTGACCACATGTGAAAACCGTTGTCCGCTTTTATCAACTGCGCTGTAATACGGATATTATCACCAGACTTTCTTACACTGCCTTCTAATACATGTTCCACACCAAGTTCTTGTCCAATTAACCGGAGATCAAGATTTTTGCCTTTATACTGAAAGGAAGAAGTGCGACCTGAGACTTGAAGATCTTCAACCTTTGCCATTACATTCAAAAGCTCTTCTGATAATCCATCCGAAAAATATTCCTGATCTTGTTCAGGACTCATATCTACAAAAGGCAGCACCGCAATGGATGCTCTTTGAACGGCATATCCTTCACTTTCTAAGATATTAGCTCGGGCAAAAAAAATACGTTCAACAAGAAGGAATAAAACTGTAAAGGTTAAAACAGAGATAATGATCACGTTCAATTTTTTGCTGGTGGCAGCAGTAACCGATTCAGTGATATCAACTTCGTCGGATTTTTTAACTCCTTCTGAAGTAAGTTCAAAAACCCATCCTATTACAAGTGATACAGGGAAACCAATACCAAGAATTATGATAATAGTAGTAACCCAAAAAGAAGAAACTCCAATAAAAGGAAAAACAGTAGCAGAAATTTGAATGAGTAACCAAGCAGATACGGCATATGCGGTAGCCACTTTAAAGACATTACGGCGCTTAAGTTCTTGTATAAAATTTGAGATATTCAAAACGCTTCGCGGATTAAAAATTCTTGTATTGTCATGTCGAACGGATGTGAGACATCTAAAAATTTACTAAATCGCGCCACAATTTTTAGACTTCTCACATCCGTTCGAAGTGACAGAATGAATGGAGAAGCAATTCTTAATTCTACATTCTTCATTTTTAATTCTCTTCCCATTCTTCACGCCAATCTCCGGTGCTTTTCAGGTGTGCAACAGCTTCTTCTTTCATAACATTAATATCGGCTAGAATTTCACCTTTAAGCTTTTCGTATTCCGGTATGCCACTTAGCGTATTCATATTTCTGGAGTATTTGAAATAGGGAGGAAAGCCATTAGTAATTTTATATTCGAAATACTGCTTTCGGATCAATTCTAAAAAATGTTCCACGTTTCCTTTATAAAACTCACATTCAGCTACATCCCATTCTCTGTATTTCCTAACAGCCTCTATTTCTGCATCTTCATACTGTTCATAACGATAATCACAATAGATATTCGTTAAGTTTTTAAATCTTTCATCCTGATTTAACCCCATCCCAATTACATAAGATAGATATCCGGCAACATCTAAAGCTTCATCATTGTTAGCGAATACAATTTCATCCTGCAAAACTATTGGGTTTATGTCGATATACATTTGGAGTGCTTTTTCTTTTTCACCTTTCATGTATATAAGTCTGGACTTAAAGGTGTCGATCTCCTTATTAAAGTTGTCAGAGAAAATTCCTCGCTGAGTATCTACAAACTCAAGTACCTCATCTATTTTGCCATGCTCTGAATAGTAATTGGCATACATGAAGTAATACTGCTGGTTGTTCGGATAAAGCTCTCCCATTTTAATGATCATATACTCCTGAAATGTCTCAAAGCCTAAGCTTTCTGCTAAATCATGGAGAGAAACGATCAAATCAACATTTTCAGGATCAGATTTATATAATTGATAAGTACTAATAAAAGATTTACCGATCTCGCCAACACCTATACCTGCAAAAGCACGAGCTTTCCTCAGTTTCACTCCTTTGTAATCCGGATATCGCTCCAGTACTTTATCAAACAGTTTCATTCCTCTTTCAGCTTCCCCCAAATTCACATAATGGCCGCCAAGATGAGCTGCGATATCAGGATTTAGAGGATCAATTTGGTAGGCTTTTTCAAGTATTTTATGAGCATCATCATGTCTTGAAAATTCGTGGAGCACATCATGATATCCTACGAGCACCTCTGAATCGCCTGGCAATAATTCGATCGCACGTTCATAGGTTTCCAATGCTTTTTGATTGTCTTCTATATTCAGATAGTAGTAGCCAAGTGCTTCATAAGCTTTACCCTCGTTACCATCGATCAGTAAAGCGCGATCAATATTTTCCCGCATCAGATTTTTCATGTCTTCTAAAGAAAGATTTCCTTTCCAGTTCAGATCTCCATATACATAAGCAAGTCTGGCATAGGCTAATGAAAAGGAGGGATCAATACGAATGGCTTCTTTATACTTTTCTACCGCTTTTCTCAGATCATCTAATTCGTCGGTTACCTCCAGTTGGGTAGCAGCCAAATAAGCGTTATAAGCCTCAATATCATCTGTAGGATTTGTTTTCAGATCTTCTTCCAGCTGTGGGAGAAGGCGTACTTTTAGTTCCTCCATAACTTTTCTGGAGATCTCTTCCTGAATATCGAAGATGTTTTCAATTGTTAGTTCGCGATCAAAATTTTCTGACCATACATGGAATCCGTCTTCAACTTTGATAAGCTGAGCAGTGATCCGAATACGATTTCCGGCTTTACGAACACTTCCTTCTAAAATATGATCGACCTTTAGTTCTTGCCCAATTAAAGACAGATTTTCATTTTGACCTTTAAACTTGAATGAAGAAGTACGTCCGGCTACTTTCAATTCTTCAACTTTAGCCAAAGCATTCAATAATTCTTCTGATAAACCATCAGCAAAATATTCCTGATCGCCATCCAAACTAAAATCTTCAAATGGAAGTACAGCTATGGATGCGGTTTCAAATTTGGTTTCAAAAGAAGCGTTTTCCAAAATAGAGGCTTTGGCAAAAAAAACACGCTCAACCAATAAAAATACTACAGCCATTGAAAGAACGGTGATAATTATCCCATTAAGTTTTTTACCGGTACGATTGGTTACGGATTCAGTGATATCCACTTCCTGAGATTTTTTTAAACCTTCAGGAGTTAGCTCAAATGCCCAGGCAAAGATCAGTGAAAGTGGAAAGCCAACTAAAACCAGTACAGTAAAAAAGGGTGCTACCCAGTCAGGAAATTCCAGTTGTGGTGATACGGTAGAAACAACCTGAATAATCAGCCACCCCGCAATAGCATATGCCGTAGCCACTTTAAAGACATTCCGTCGTTTTAGCTCCTCTATAAATTTTGAAATGTTCATAACGCTTCGCGGATTAAAAATTCTTGTATTGTCATGTCGAGCGGATGTGAGACATCTAAAGAATCACTAAACCCGCATAAAACCGTTAGACTTCTCACATCCGTTCGAAGTGACAGAATGGAATGGGAAGTAATTTTTAATTTTAAATTCTTCATTTTTAATTCCCTTCTTCTTCCCATTCTTCTTCCCACTCGTCTTTTTCTTTTAAGAATTGAACTACATTTTTACGCATCATTCCAAGATCAGCATAAATCTTCTTTTCAAACTCTTCAAAATTTTGTGACTCTTTTATCCGGAAAAAAGGAATCTCGGATGTAATAATTAATGGATAATTTGCTTTGGAGTTTAATTCGAAATAGAATTTTTCCATCGCAGCTACAGCTTCGTCATATTGCTCTGTAGCGATCTGGCACCATAGTTTAACATCTAATTCGTTGTAGATTTCTATATGACCACTCTCTTCCATTTCAGCCAATCTTTTATCTTTATATTCACATATCCGATCAGCGATCATTTCAACTTCCTCCGTTTTTCCGGCTTTATCAGCTAAAGTAAGATGAAAAATTGCTGCAGTTCGATGATCATCATTTGTGATCTCTTTTCCTGGTTCATCAAGAAAATCAGGAAACCTTCTTTTTAACAAATCTATACCTTCTAGAAACTCCCCTCTTTCATAATGATAAGCCAACAGATCAATCACAAAGAATTCAACCGTTCGTTCGCCATAAGTCTCGGAAAGTTCGTCAACAATTCTTTTAGTGGTCTCAAAATCCCTCCTAGTTTGACTTGTCCTTAGCAAGTTTCTTGGACCTGCATGATTCTCAGGGTAGGTTTTCGAAATTTTCTTTCCAAAATATTCTGCCATGTTCAACATGTTCAGGTCTCTTGCTATATCAGATACCATCCACATAAAATCCATGTCATCAGGGTTTTGCAAATGTCCTTCATAAGCAAAGGTAAAAGCATTGTCGAGTTCTCCATAGGGAACATCACGCAGTAACCACGCTTTGGAATAATAAGAGCCGTTATAATCAGGTGTTCGTTTGATATTGCGATCAATGATATCCATTGCCTCATAATACCTGTTTTCCACATCTGCCAGATGACGTGCATAGGAATTGGATATATCCGGACTCAACGGATCAAGTTCATAGGCTTTAAATAATTGAGCTCTGGATTCTTGAACTTTATTATTTCTTCCCAGTGCACTTCTGTAATCCATTCGAATAGAAGCATCATTGGGGGCAAGTTCAACAGCTTTCTTGAGTGTTTCTTCTCGTTTTTCAAACTGAAATTCGAAACCGTAGTAATCTGCCAGTGCCTGATGAGCTTTTCCAAGGTCTTTGTCTAACGAGATGGCCATTTCCGCATTCTCTCTCATTAACACTTTGGTCTCGTCCGCACTTATATTTCCATTTTGATGCAGGTTGTTGTATGCCAGAGCCAGCCGCGCGTATGCTTCTGCAAATGAGGGGTCGAGTCGAATCGCTTCTTTATATTTTTGAATGGCGTATTCTAGATCTTCCGGTTGGTAAGTGATCTCACGTTGCGTTGCTTCCAGAAAGGCATTGTATGCTTCAATGTCCATGGTTGGACGATTCGCTAACTGAGCTTCCTCTTCAGGAAGTAAGCGTACTTTTAGTTCTTCCATTACATGCAGAGAGATCTCTTCTTGTATATCAAAAATATTATCGACTGTAAATTCACGATCGTAGGTTTCGCTCCATATATGGAAGCCGTCCGAAACACGGATCAACTGAGCTGTAATTCTGAGTCGGTTACCGGATTTACGAACGCTACCTTCCAGAATATTTGCAACTCCAAGTTCGCTGCCGATCTCAGTAAGATTTTCATTCTGTCCTTTGAATTTGAAAGAAGAAGTTCGGCCTGCTACCTGCATATCTTCTACCTTGGCAAGAGCGTTTAGTAATTCTTCTGAAAGTCCGTCTGAGAAATATTCATTTTCTGTATCACTACTCATATTTACAAAAGGAAGGACAGCAATAGAGGCTGTTTCAATTTTAGCGATTGCTCCTGCATCCTCTAAAATGGAAGCTTTCGCAAAGAAAATACGCTCAACAATCACAAAAAATAAAGCAATGGATAAAACAGAAATAATTACACCGTTCAGTTTTTTACCGGTTCGATCAGTCACGGATTCTGTTATTTCAACTTCCTTTGATTTCTTGATTCCCTCGGGGGTTAGCTCGAAAGCCCAGGCAAAGATCAAAGTGAGTGGAAATCCGATTCCAACTAACACGATTACGACCGTATCAAACCAATCAGGTATGTTCAGAGGCGCTTCAATTACAGTAACGATCTGAATGATCAACCATCCGGCAATTGCATAAGCTACGGCTACTTTGAAGACATTACGCCTTTTTAGCTCTTCTATAAAGTTCGAAATATTCATAACACTTTGCGGATTAAAAATTCTTGTATTGTCATGTCGAACGGATGTAAGACATCTAAAGAATCACTAAACCCGCATAAGACCGTTAGACTTCTCACATCCGTTCGAAGTGACAGAGTGAAAGGGGAAGTAATTTTTAATTCTAAATCTTTCATTTTTAATTCTCTTCCCATTCTTCTTTCCAGTCGCCTTCAGCTTTCAGGTAGGCAATAAGATTTTCTTTTTGATCTCTCAGATCGGCAAAAACAATATCCATGATTTTCTTGAACTCAGGATGCTCCATTGCCTGTTGAAATTTTTCATCTTTTTTGAGCCATCTGATTTCTCCACCGCGATTATTTCTGTCTAAATAAAGTGTGGTCATAATTGGTATCACTTCATCAATTTTTTCTTTTTCCATAAGGCAAGTAACCTGATCAAACAAATACCAATTACCTTCTTCTTTTTGAGGGTAAGTGTCTACGTTAACTTTACTAAATGCACAGAACTTGTCTAGCAATAAGTTTGCTTTTTCGATCTCGCCTGCAAACTCATAAAGTGTACGAAGCGGTAGAGTATGCCAGGCATTTTGTAAGTTTAGTACGAGGTCTTCAGGATTCAAAAAAGTGGAATCAAATTTGGCGAACCAATCTAATGCAATTTGAGGTTCTTTTTTGTAGATAGCATAATCTGTCATTGTCCAATAAAAGCCTGCGGGATTAGGCACCCAGTCAGATCGCTCAACATTTGGCAGCATATCTTGCTCTACATAAGAGTAATCATCAGTGTAAGAAGCAAATGTTCCGGCTCTGTTTAAGTAATCTAAGCTTTCGGGATAGTTCCGCTTAAGTATATCCATGTAATGTCTTGCAACAGGTTCCAGATCAAGCTCCAAAGCCCTCGTTACCATAATATTTAAAGAGCGGGTAAAATTATTGTCGAGTTGGTAAGCTTTATGAACCGCCATAAAAGCTTCGTCAAGCCGACCGTAGTGAGGATCTGATTTCAGGGATGCCAGCCCTAAGTATGTAGGAACAAATTCTGGATTGATTTTTCTATTTTTTTCGTGAAATGAAAGTGCCTCTTCGTATTTGTCTTCGTTCATACTGGCTCTTGCCCGGTTGTATATTGATAAAGGAGAGAGGGGATCCACTTTATACATTCTCTTATAAAGATCATTTCCTTTCTGGAACTCATTCAGATCATCCGTATATAAATTGCCCAGCCAATTGTATACATCTGACAGATTGGGATTTAATTCCAGACTTTTTAAATAGGCTTTTTCTGCCTCCACAAAATCAGATTTATTATCATATAATAAACCTAAAGCTGCATAAGCCTCTCCTAAATTGTCATCCAGTGAGAGAGCTTGTTCAACATGAGTAGACATGTTTTCAATTTCTTGTTCTCTCGATATACTCCCATAATAAGCCTGGAGATCGTATGCAATAGCTAATCGGGCATGCGCTTCAGCAAAAAATGGATCGATCTTGAGCGCTTGTTTGTAAAGGTCGATAGCGATATTTATTTCATCAATATCCCGGTTAACTACAAGCTGATTTGCTTTCAGATACATAGAATATCCTTCAACATCAGTTGTTGGCATGTTGTCTAGTTCTGACTCATCTTCAGGTAACAGGTGTACTTTCAATTCACTTAATACCGTGCGCGAAATTTCTTCCTGTATCTCAAAAATGTTTGTTGCTGTAAGTTCCCGGTCAAAAGTCTCTGACCACATATGGAACCCATCATCCACTTTAATGAGCTGAGCAGTTATTCGAACTCTGCCTCCAGCTTTTCTGACGCTACCTTCCAGAATATGACCAACCCCAAGTTGGTCTCCAACGATTTTTAAATCTTCGTTTTTTCCTTTGAATTTAAATGAAGAAGTTCGTCCGGCTACTTTCATTTCTTTTACTTTGGCTAGAGCATTGAGTAGCTCTTCTGAAAGACCATCCGAGAAAAATTCATTGTTCTCATCTCCGCTCATATTCACAAAAGGGAGCACAGCAATGGAAGCTGTTTGAAAATCAGCAAGTTCTGATTGGTTTTCTATAAAAGATGCTTCAGCAAAAAAAACTCTTTCTGTGACTACAAAAAATAAGGCAATGGATAAAACAGAAATAATTACACCATTCAGTTTTTTACCGGTACGATCTGTAACGGATTCGGTGATATCTACTTCTTTAGATTTCTTAAGACCTTCCGGAGTAAGTTCAAAAGCCCAGGCGAAAATAAGAGCAAGCGGAAACCCAATTCCGACGAGAATAATTACGAATTGAGTAGTCCATCCTGGAAACTCAAATGCAGGGAATACGGTAGCTACAATCTGAATGATCAACCAGCCTGCTATGGCATAAGCTACGGCTACTTTGAAGACATTACGCCTTTTTAGCTCT
>CEQC01010025.1_pt1 | contig 62075 bp, 82 predicted proteins | sample 531021 | NCBI WGS metagenome assembly CEQC01 (sample SAMEA2621213, study PRJEB7988) | marine metagenome | biome: marine biome (ENVO:00000447); feature: surface water layer (ENVO:00002042); material: "saline water (ENVO:00002010), including plankton (ENVO:xxxxxxxx)" | depth 5 m
GATCCCATAGCAGGCGAGGGCGGTTGCGGCATTGCTCATCCTTTCGAGATCAGCGGATTTTCCGGCGGCATTTCTCTGAAACCTTCTGCCAAGCTGGATTGTCCGACGGCTGTCGCGCTCACCGAATGGGTGGAGGAAGAACTCAAGCCTGCCGCGGATACCGCCATCCGGACACTGTCGGACGAGGAGAAGCCCGAGGGCAAGGCCATCAAGACGATCCGCCAGGCATCCTCCTATATCTGCCGTCCGCGCAATTCGCAGAAGGGCGCCAAGCTTAGCGAGCACGGTAAGGGCCGCGCTATCGATCTCGCAGGTTTCACACTTGCTGACGGCACGGATGTCACCGTCACGCCGCGCGAGAAGGATCATACGATTGCCGCCGCGCTGCAGGCGGCCGTTCGCAAGGGTGCGTGCCTGCATTTCACGACGGTGCTCGGTCCGGGCGCGGACAGTTTTCACTCCGATCATATTCATATCGATCTCGCCGAGCGCCGGGGCGGCTACCGGATCTGCCAGTAATCCACCAAACCCAAGCTATCAGGCTCTTCGTCAAATTCACGTATAGGCGTTGGTAAGGACCATGTTGCACACTCGACCCGCTCGAATCGGGGCCGGACAGGAAATGGGGTTGCAGCATGGCGGATATCTATTACGGCGCTTACGGGCCTGACACCGGGCGCGGACGTCCGCCATACGTCGCCTATGTCGTGCTTCTGGCCTTTCTCGCCGCCGCCGCCGTCATGCAGTTTCTTCCGCTTGTCCTGCCTGTCGGGCCGATGTACTGGGACGTGCTGATCTATTACGACGCGATCGGGCGGATGAATGCCGGGCAATGGCCGGTCACCGATTTTCAGGTGCCGGTGGGACCACTCGAATACTGGCTTGCCTGGCTCAACTACCAGTTTTTCCCCGAGGCCCATCCGATCCTGCTTACCCAGCTCGAATGGCTGCCGATCACCGCGCCCGCGATGGCGCTGATCCTTTGGGATGCCAGCAAGCGCAGCTCACGGGCCGTCTGGGGCCTCTTGCTTGCCTGGGTGCTCTACACCGCGCTGCCCTTCAACGACATGATCTACAACAATTTCGCCGGCAGCGACGGTTACGGGATCTACAACCGGCACGGTTCGCACCTGATGTTCCTGACGGCAGCGACGGTGCTGTTCGTCCGCTCCCGCTATCTGCAGACGGCACTTTTCTCGATCCTTCTCGTCAGTCTTGCCCTGTGCAAGATCACTGCCTTTGCCGCCGTTGGGCCGCTGCTCATCCTTGGGCTTCTGACGCGTCGCATTCACCCCTTCGTGGCGGGCGCCACTGCGCTTATCTGCATCGGAATCACCGGGATACTCCAGCTCGCGACGGGAGTGATTGCCGGCTACGTCACCGATATTCTCGTCCTGGCTCAGGAGAATTCCGGTACGCTCTTGCCGCGTTTTCTGACGGCGACATCGCTGCGCATCGATGTGCTCCTGCCGGGCGCGCTTCTGTGCCTGGTCCTGTTCTGGCGCGAGGTTCTGTCGTTCCGCCGCCCGCGCGACCGCGAGCAACGCGGCATCATCGGCTTTCTCGACGGCGACTGGGTGTGGATCGGGCTGTCACTCTTCTGCGGACTCGTCTTCGAGACGCAGAATACGGGTGGCCAACCTTATTTCATCGCCTGGCCGGCCATCCTGCGGATGTTGTTGCGTCCTGGCGATGTATTCGGCACCGCGCGGTTCCTCATCTACGTGCTGACGGCCTTTACCGTCGTGCCGGCAGTCTCCACCATCGCCTACAAGGCGGTGCGGCTGACGGCGCTGGCACCGACCTACATTCCGCTCGATGCACCGGTTCTCGGGCCAGTCGGCCGCATATCCGTCAAGGATGTCTACGCCGAACAGGCCGAGCGCATGAGGCCCTTCTACATCAATCACCGGGACCAGTTCATCGAGATCGCCGAGACCGGAGCGCTGCCTTCGTTCCGGCTCTTCATCGAACATGACTACCAGTTTCTGCTGATCCAGGAGATGGGCCGCGCGGCGGACGCGATCGAGAAACTCGAGGCGCGCACACACGAGCATTTCCGCTCCGTGCTCGATCTCGATTTCGCCAATCCCTTTCCGTTTATCCTCAAACGGGCAGGGGCGGAGCATGTGATGATCGGCGCAGATCCGTCGCGGTCGATTCCGACGCCTGACGAAGCAACATTGCTTGGAATTTCCGAGACGGATTTGATCCTTGCGCCGAAGTGTCCGTTCCACCGTGCCCGTTACGACATTCTCGAGCTTTACAAGCCGGCTCTCGCTGATCGTGTGACGGCGCAGCTAACACCCTGCTACGATGTGCTGCTCAAGCCCGGGAGCCCGTTCCTGAAAGCGCTGACTGAACGAGAGTAAGGGGAGACGCGCGGCACATCAGACGTCGGACGAACGACTGATCTCAATTTCCGGCGATTTCGTGGATATTACATGTGCAGCCCGTACGTCTCCGGCAGCGCGGTGATGGTTCTCGAGAATCTCGCGTTCATATATGCGCCTGGCAGCCTTGATGGAGGCGACGAGGTTGGCGAGATCGTGCCTGCATTCGTTTTCCGGCTGCTTCATCGCCTTTGCGAGCAGCTCTTCGCCGGACTGTTCCAGTATCTTGAGAACCTTGAGAGTTTGCATCCTGCGCCCCCCTATGCAACCGCATCGAGAATGCCTGATATAGAGGAAACTGCAATTAACTTTAATATATGTAAATATATCTATCGAGGGCTGTTCGATTGATGGGTGCGATGGTCTCGAAGTCAGCTTCCGCGCGGGTAGCCGGAAGGCAGATGAACGCAGCCGGGCGATGTCTGAAATGCCGACTTGACGCCACCGGCAATCCGCGACTATACCCCGCCCGTCGACGCAGCCTGACGGCTTGGCGTTCGGGCGCGTAGCTCAGCGGGAGAGCACTGCCTTCACACGGGCGAGCGGCGCATTGAAATCGCTGCAAAATTCCCGCCTTTCCCCCGGTTTTCCCCCACAGCATCGAACTCCCAACCCGCCTTGCGGGCATCTTCCCCCAGCTCCGGCGTGCCGAGTTTTGTGTAGCGCTGCCACTCCTGACTGGTCCATCCGCCCTCGTCACGCAGGCGCAGGACGTCATGGGTCTGAGCGTAGAACCATGTCGCCCATGAATGTCGGCAGACGTGCGGGGTGTAGATCTTCGGGTCGATTCCGGCGGCGTCGGCTGCATCCTTCCACTGATACTTGATCTGACCGCCTTCGCCGTGGCCGGTGCGAAATGGGTTGCCGTCCGATCGCGTGAACACAGGACCGCGCGGCACCTCCGGCCGGATGGTGGAGAGGGCGGCGACGGTGCGGTCGATCAGCGTCAAGCGCCGCTCGGCGTCGGTCTTGGTATCGCGGAGGATGGCGAAGCGGTGTTCGAGCGAAACGTCACGCCAGTCGAGCGCCAGCGTTTCCCCCATGCGGCTACCCTGTCCAAACAGGAACGTCACCAACACAGCGAAATGCCGGTGTGGGTGCGCTGCCATGGCGGTGATCAGCGCCTCGGCTTGATCGGGCACCATGAAGACCGTGCGCTTCTTGCCGCCCTTGGGTGACCGGAATTTCGGGGCGGCGCAAAGCTCCTCAGCCGCGGCATTATTCAGGATGGCCTTGATCGGTGTGAAGAGCTGCCGGGCGACCGTCGCTGGGGTCGCCTTCGGGAAAAGCTTATTAGCGGCTCGGCGCATCTCACTGAGGTTGATGTCTTTAACGGCCATGTCGCCAAAATACTGAACGATCGCGGGCCGGATCTTCGCATCGGGCTTCTCGGTCAGATACATCGCGAGGGCTTGGTCGAAGCGCAAACCGGATGGGCCGATCTGGTCGCCTGTCAGCTCTGCGAGGATTTCCTTGAGGACGATACGAGCATCAGCCTTCGAACTTTCCTTTGTGCTTCGCTCGATGCGGCGACCGTTGATGGTGCCCCTCGCGATCCAGTAGGGCGAGCCTGGGCGTTTGACGAGTGTGAGCAATTTTCGGGCTCCATTATCTTTTGCAAATCTTCGGGCAAAAAGAACATTGCCCGACCGAGCTCACGATATGCGCCGATCTTCCGTGCTCGCTCGCGCAAAGTCCGCTCGGAAATTCGGATGCCCCTTTCCCACAGGATATCCACAGCGGCCGCCGGCGAGATTGCGCTCTCGAGAAAGGTGCTTTTTTCGGTGCTCATCTCATTCCCATTTCGTCGAGGAAATTGTCGATCCCTTCCGGGCGATCGGGCTCCCGGAAATAGCTCTTCATGTCGGCCCAGACCTCGGTAATGATGCGATGGCAAATCCATTGCATCCGATTGATCTGGTGTACCCGGCCGGCATACTTTTTTTGTTTCCGCATCCGATCGAGCCTGTCGAATGCTCGGCGGTGCTTCATGAAGCGGCGGTTCATTGCCGACGGCAGGGATCTCCGACATTTCCCGCAAATGATCTCGTCGCCATCCTCGTACTTGTCCGCCGGCGCGGTACGATTGCAGCGCGGGTTGATGCATGGAATGCGGCCGGGCTTGGTGGAGCGCATTTCAGTGTTTCCCTCTCGGCGGCATGGCATAGCTCGCCGTGGGCGCGAACTTCGTGTGCTCTGCTGGCTCGATCGGGGCGCGCAATTCCGTGCCGTCAACGGACACCCGCGGCTCGGCATAGTGGTTGCCTGCCGGCACACCGATGAACCGGAACTCTACCCCGCATTGGGCGCAGTGGACTTTAACGCTTGCGGTGTATCCCGTCACAGGCCCGGCCTTTTCGTCGGTAAGGCGTGCGACGCTGACCGAGGCCATGAATTCTTCATGCTTGCACTTGGTCATGCGCTGCCCTCGACATCCGGTCCGGTAAGCTCGCGCACACTCTTTTCGAGAAGCTCGCGCATCTCGACCAACGTCATGTCGGTCGCCCCGGTGCGCTGGATGGAGACAGAGCCGCCGTAAAGCGGGCCGCCAGCATGGTATTGCACCATCCATGCCACCATCTCATCCCCGCACATCAGGTGCTGGTGAACGCATGGTGGTTCCTCGTCGTCTTCCATCTCCACTGCCGGCGCATCGACCCAGATGAGCGGTTTGCTGAAATCGTAGACGCACATCACGAGCTTCCTTTCCGAGCGTCCATCATCGCGTCGGCCATCGCGTAGGCGTCACGGGCCATAAGGTCGATTAGGTCGCCATCGCCTTCCGGATGGTGCTGGCCGGCTGACGTCGCCAAGATGATTGACGGTAGCGCCGCCATGGCGATCTGATCTCGGAGGGTCGCGCCGTCGTGCTCTGGAGCTTCCAGTCTGGCGATGATCTCGCTGTTTAGAGATCGTCCAGCAGTTTCGGCGGCGCGCTTGAGCTCATCCCGGAGGCCGCGCGGTAACCTAAGTTGAAACTGATCGGGCTTGCTTCTATTGACGGCACCCATCACGAGCCCTCCTTGTGTTTGGCGAGGGCGGCGATCTGCAGAAGATCAAGATCAGCCTGTGAAATCTGCCCTTGTAGCCCCATGTCGCCGCCAACGGACGAGAACGTGGGGCACATTGTTTTTTCGATACGGGCGATTGCTGCTTTCACTGCCTCCACAATCTCGCTTCCCGCTGCGGGGGATGGGTCGAGGGTGGCGCGAGCCATAAAGCTGCCGAGCTGGTCCATGGTGATCAGCGCATGGTCCGGGTATTCTTCCGGTGATGTGACGTCAGGCGTCTCAACGAGTATTTGCCAAGCCTCCTCGACCGTGAGCTTTTCCTCGTTCTCCCAACCATCCCACTTCACCCCCTCCTGTGTGGGGCGGGTGGTACCGAGGGCGACCTTTAACGCGTCGGTAATCCACTCTTCCGCAAGATCGTACTCTTCGCGGTGCGCTGCCGGGTTCTGCGCGAACTCCATCGTGTAGCCGTTTATGCCATCAACGACAGAGACGGCTGCATCGCGGATCGCGCGGTCCAGAGCGTCGTTAGCGTACTTCTGTGTGGGATAAGTGCCCCGATCCGCCATGACCGCCCGTGCCAGATCCTCGAGCGTGAAGATCGGCTTCCAGTGATCTCGGCAGAACTGCATGACGTCGTCTGGGATCTCGGCGCGCCGCTGCGCGATTGACTTACCCTCAGGCATGATCTGACGCCTCGCTGTCAGTTTTCTCGATGATGGTGCCTTCGATTGTCTGCCCAACCGGTGGGACAGCGTGGAAGCCGCAAGCCTCATCGACTCCAAGCGCCCAAAGACAGTGACCGGCATTGCGGGTGGCAAACTCGCGCTGCTTCGGGCCTATGGCCGTGTCCGCTAAGGCCGCGAAGGCGGCAAACGAAGAAGCGAGAACTTGCCGGGCGTGGTCGACGTGGGTCATTCCGCTTCCTTCTCGATCTGGTCGATGTTGCCGCGATGTACCTCGAAAGTGATGGCGACGACCCACGGGTTTATGTCCCAGCCATAGCCACGCGCAGCGTTGATCATGTTCCATAGTCGCCTAAAGCTATCGTGAGCCGTCGGGCAGTATTGGGCGGGCACTTCGCGACCGGCTACGAACGTGGTCATGAACGTGGAAATGCCGTAGGGGTAATAGCCCTGATGCAGCGGCTCTACACCCTCGGCGATCGCATCCTCCTCGCCGATGTCCTTCAGCCGCTGCACCCTCACGTCGGCGACGATCAGCGTAAGGCGGGAAGCCCAGCGGGGCATGTGGATGGATGGTCGCCAAGGGTATCCGCGGGTGTCTGCGTCAAGATCGGCACACGGGTCGGTCGCGGCATAGCGAACGTCGCACACACGGTTCTTGGTCGGTTGATAGTCTCCGAAGGACAGGCCCTGCCACGACTCCCGCACCCAAAGACGGTCGCCGATGGCGAAACGTGGTGACCAGTGAGGCGTAACTGAATCTCGCCCATGCGGGCGCATGATGGGAGCGTCAAACTTGTCGCGCATTTCATACAGGGAGCGCCCGTTTTCGGTTGATGTGCCGACCTTGACGAATTCGCTCACCTTCTCGATGTCGTCGAAATCCACAATCCGCCGCGTCTGTGTCTTGCGGCCGTCGAGGATGGCGCGGATCATCGGCCCGGAAAAGAGGATAGGGCTGTCGCGCATTATCCAATCTCCCGCATCGCTTCGGACTTCGCGTCGTTCAGCTCCGTCATCAGTGCATGAGAGCCTTGGGGCTGGTCTGGATGGCGCTTCTTCGCTTCGGCGCGATACAGACGGTCAAGCTCGTCGCGAGTGATTTCGTCGTCTGGTGCAAGGCCAAAGACCTGGCGCCACGTCCGCTTGTTCACGCCGTCCGGCGAGGGCAGCGCTTGGAAGCCCTTGAAGGTGGCGCGGGCAATGTGGAGCCCGCCGTGGCGAACCTCGGTCCTACGAGCCTCGATGACGTGATGGATGGCCTGGAGATTGTCCTCGACCTTTGGGTAGCGATCGACGGCGATGCAGACCTGCATGTCATCCCAGACGAACCAGACCGCTACACCAGTGTCTTGCGGGTTGTTGACCCCCAGCGTCACGTTGCTCGATATCACTACGTCGCCGACATTCTGGCCGCTATCGGTAGCGAACCGGCGCAGGGAGTCCTGGACATTGTTCATCGCCGCCGAGAGTTTCGAGCGAAACTGAGATGACGCCTTCTTGCTTGTGCGCGGCAACGTGCTCGGCCACTGGAGTGGATAAGGGGGGATGCTCATGAAATTCTCCTCGCGTGGAAGATCAGACCCCGATTGCACTTGATCATGACTGTTCGAACGGACCAGCCGAGAAGGTAGGAGGCGGACAGCGGCTTATCGCGATACCAAAGCGTCACGCCCTGACTGATCAGATGCATGGCAACGATCGGCGAGGAGATGCGTATCCCGCGCTCATAGACTGGCTTCGTCATGCCGCTTCGTCCTTCGCCACGGCCCCGTTGACGGGATCGACATTGCGCATGCTGGAAACGGCGATCTGTCGAGCGGCGCGGATGCGGTTGATGAGGTGGCGGAAGTTCATGTGAAAATCCTCCAGACGGCAGCGGTGATGAAGAACACCAACGCCAGGATGGCGCTGATAACGAAGCCGGGCTTGCTGGTTGTGGCGAAGCCCATGGCGGCTGCCCATGTGAAGAACAGAGCGAGGGCGTGAAGCGCGATTTGAGCGGCAGCGATCATCGTGTCCGCTCCATATGAATGGGCCACTGCAGGGGGAATTCCGGGACCATTACTTGATCCTCCTCTGTGCTATGTGTTCGCGGATGATTGCTCTCGCGGCTTTGACGTTGCCGGAGACTGAATACAAAGCCGACGCCAGTCCGAACGGATCTTCAATGCCGCGAGCCTGGTAAAACTCGAGCTCGTTCATGTCGTGCTGCGCGCGGTGCTGTGCCGGTGTCATGGGAAGCGTCCAAGCATCGTCTGGCTTTCTGCCCATCCCTGTCCGCTTCTTGCGATGAGCGGGGCTTCCTGTCCGGATGTGGCACGCCTCGCACGGGCCCTTGCCGTCGATGACGGAGGGGAGTTGCCGGATGAAATCGAGGTGCTTTTCGTCTTCAATCCGCTTCTGGGTCTTGTCGGCCGGGTCCAGTGAGAACGCGGTGCTCGGCCGCTTGATCATCATCGCCATGCCTAACCTCAACCAAACGGATTTTTTGTCTGCCGATCACGCAGATCGAGATGATAGCGGCACGCGTGTTTGATCCTTTCGTCCATATCCCGCTGATCGAGGCACCAGCGCAGATAGCCGCTGTCGATCTCTTCCCATGGCTGGTTCTCGTGCCTCTTGTGGGGGCACGTCCGGAGCAAGATGGGCCGCTCGCTAATCTCAAGCATCTTCTCGACGGTCAGGCCCATATCGAGCATGTGAACGAGGAGGTGTGCGGTTACATGGGTGTCGGGTCCGGCGCGATGCGCGGGTATGGCGAGATGATCCGTCACCGGCAGATCGAGCCAGTAGCGCATAACCTGATTGCCGTGGGATGGAGCATCCGGGAAAATCTCATAGGCAACCTTGAAGGTGCAGATGAACGGAAACCCCTGCGGGTCGAAGAAATGGGCTTCGAACTCTGCATTGTGCGCGACGAAGATGTCGCCCGGTTCCATGTGGGAGCGAAGGCACTCTCGACCGTAGTTCGCAGGCGGCCGCCCCCTGACCATCGCGGTCGTGATGTGATGAACTGCCGAAGTTTCAGCCGGGATCGTCCGATGGGGGTCAACTGTAGTCGACCACCAAGGCTTTATCTCGATGTCGCCCATGTCCCGATCTACGACGACGTCGGTAAGGCCGACTTCGCAGATCTCAGCGTTGGGGTCGTTCTGCTTGCCGGTGGTTTCGAGATCGATGACGCGGAACTTCATTTCGCGCCTCCGGGAATATCAAAGTCGATACCGGTGTTTTCTGACACTGTATCGAGGCTGATCTCGATGTCCTTCTCCCACTCACCACCTTTGCCTTGGGCGACAAGCGCTTTGTCGACGATGTCGATGACGTGCTTGAGGAGCGGATGAAGGTACTCAGAAAGGTTGGCCTTCCACCCAGGAACGCTCGCTTTCAGAATTCCGCGACGATCAGCGGCGTCGACGTCCCTTGACGGTGCAGCCATGTCGACAAGCTTCTGCAGCGTCTCGATAAGGCTCGGCATGTCCTTCTTGTGGATCCTTTCGGGGAATGGAGAGGCGGGCTCCGAAGATGTATCGGCTTTTGCTTCGGAGCCCTGCGATCCGGACTTTTGGGGCGCTGTCTCGGATCGCTCGTCGGCGGCGTTGGAGGATGCCGCAAGATCCGCCTCCGACGATTTGAGATCTATGGTGGTGCCTGAGAAAGGATCGACGCGCTCCACCTCGGGGCGCTTGTCGTTGAAATCGTACATGGCGTCTTGGCGCTCGATGATGGCGCGGATCCTGTCGTTGTTCACGGTGATGAATTTCGCACCGCGCCGGAGAACTGCCTTGCGACACATTTCCGGGAACCACTTTGTCCACGCCGGTGAACCCGGGCTCTTTGAGGCTTTTCGAACGTCATCAAGGGCAGACCGGCTCATGATCTCCCGGTGCATGACCAACTTGTCAGGGCCACGAAAGACGACATAGGCACCAATGATCTCTCCGCGGTCCTTCGCAAACGGGTTGGCTTTGTGGCTCAAGCTCTCGAGGTCGTCCATGTCGACCTCGAACTTGTCCGTCTCGTAAACGCATTCACAGAGGATCGTGGAGACACCGCCGAGCTCACGAAGGCGTTTCATCACGCCGTAAACCATCGGTTGGTAGTTGGCAGTCAGCTTGCCATCGACCTTATAGGGGAGGATGACTGCCTCTTTGGCATCCGGTATGAGGCCGTCGAACGCGCACTTCGCGAGCTCTCTCCGGATGCTATCGGGAGTGCAATCCAGTATGTCTGGGTTCTGCTGACACGCAACGTTGAAGGCCGTCGCCAAGCGGCTGTAGTCGAGGCCAGCGTCCATAGCGATCGGTGCGAGCTCGCCCCGCACGGAGTCGATGATCGCGAGTGCGGTTTGCGGCTTAGCGGTTTGCTGGTTGCTCATGGAGAATGCCTCGGTTGTAGGTGGGGAGGAAGGATTTGTTCAGACGAAGCGGCTTGCGCGGCGGCGGGCTCCACAACTGGTCGGGGCCAAACTCCGACATGTAGAAGCTGTAGGTTTCGAGCGCGTGCTGGATGACCGGCTCCATGTCGTTCAACATCTCATCGTCGCCGGCGACGGAGATAACGACGGGCACCAGCCCCTTATCTCGGCGGATCATCACCCAGACCCAATCCACCTGCTCGGCGAATAGGAAATGTTCGAGGAAGTCGGGCGAGGGGCCATCGCCGAAGATCTTGCCCTGGCGGAAGAGCTTGCGCGCGGCAATCCGGCCTTGGAGGTAATATTTTCCCTGGATGTCGTAGAACATGTCGTAGATTTTTCGGATCGCCGCATCCTCATCGGTGGCGCCCTTGAAGGTCGAAAACGCCTTGGCATCAACGATCAACGCGTTGGGGCGAGTAGCCGTCGGAGCGAGCGGGTAGTCGAAGCGACATTTGCGCCGGATGCCATCCTGTTCGTAGATGACGGACATCTCGGGAGCGCCACCGCTGAGTGACCCGGCAGTCATGACGGCGCGCAGTATCGGATCTCGCTCCATCAACTCAATTGCATCCTCGACCTGCTTGACCTGCTTCGGGGTCAGCATCTCGTAGTCGGGGTGCTCCTCGTGCCAGCTCGCAAGGATCTCGTCGAAGATCGGCGGACAATCGTCGATTTCCTTGGCGCGAGCGATGAGATCGGGCTTGTTGCCGGTGAGCTTCTGGCCGTGCTGTCTGAGGAAATCCTTGACGCTGTCGGTCGTCGTCAACGCACCCTTGTAATCGCTGGGTTTTGGGGGCTCTGCGTAGCGCTCTTCGAAGGCTTCCTTGCCCTCGAGGAGGCGGCAATGGAACGCTTTCCCGAAAGTCATCGCCTCGGTCTGAACCCGCTCCTCAGGGCGCATGCGCTCATACTGGAAGAGCACCGGTGCAGTCGCCAGCTTGACGATCGACGTCGAGCCAAGGGCCGGATCCGCATGATACTTCTCCTCGTCGAGGCCGAAGTGGATGCCGAGCGGCAGGCGGCAATCATCCATCTTGGCGATGATTCCCTCAGACAGCTCGCCGATCATGGGCGGGCGCTCTTCGTCCAGGCCAAAGATGTCAGGCATAGAAAATCCCTCTCAAAAGGATCGACAAACCAATCAGATGGATTGCCGTCACAGTTCCGAAAAAAATGGCGGTTGCGACTTCTCGATCCTTCATCGCGAGTTTGGTCACGACGAAGAAGGTGACGACATCGAGAAGCATGATGACGACGAGGACCCAGGTCATTCGGCAGCTACGGCTACTGCAGCGCCCCGAACTCGGCCGTCTTCGATTACGACACCCGTACCTTCACCGTCGCTTACGCGTTCGATCCAGACTTGCAGATCGTTGGCTTCCGCGTAGGTTTTCAGCTCTGCCATGGCCTCGTTGTCGAGGAGCGAGCCGTCGCGGACACGGACAATGCGAAGTTTCGGGTTCATCGATCCGGCAACTGCGATCGAAACCCTCAGGCGCTGCGCGTCGGACAGCTGGTCGAAAGGCACATCGCCCACGAACACGCCGTCGTCTGTGAAGGACAAGCCCTCAACCGGGAGCTTGGCTGCTGCAACAGCGTTGCGCGCCGTTTCCCGTAGCTTATCGATTTTGACCGTGAGGTCGTCGACAACCTGCTGTTGGCCAGAAACCAAGTCAGCGATCCTCTTACGCTCCTCCGCCTTGTCGAACAGGTCGTTGATCCGCTCGAGATCGTCGAGCCTGGCTTTCATTGCAGCAACATCGACCCGGGCAGGGATGGTGAAGCTGTCGACGAGATCGCGCAGCTCCTCAAGTTCCGTTTCCAAGCTCTTGAGGCCTTCTCTCTCCGCCGCCAGTCGGCTTTCGAGATCGGCGATTCGCTGTTTGCTATCGGCAATCGCGTTCTCTCGGCCTTCCACCTGGCCTTCCAGCCTGCGCAACTCGTTTTCGGCCCGATCAACAGCGGTGTTTTCCCGCATGGCCTCGCCGATGCGATCAAGAACTTCACCGACGGATGCGCGCTCGGCCGGCGCATCTTCGATCTCGGGCAATGAACTAAGTTGACCCTCAAGGTCGCGAAGGCGTCGCTTCGCATTGGTGCGCTCGTCGAAGAGAGCTTCTGCCTCCATCTCGTTCGCAGCAAAATTGAATTCGGGCACGAGCGCGCGCAGGGACTTCGCTTGGTCAGCGGGCTTCATGCGGGCAAAGGCGAGGGGGTCGAAAGTGAGTTGGCCGACGAAGCCGTTGAGAACTTCTTGAGGGCTCTGATAGCGCGCGCCTTCTTTGTTCTCGACGGTAATCGAGGTGGTGTACTCGCCACCATCTTTCGCTTTGAACTTCCGGGTGACGACATATTCGCCGAGATCCAGGCGGACAAAGCCGTTATCCTGGCCGTCACGGACAGGCTTCTGCTGCACGACTTTCTGCGAGCCAAGGGCCCACCAGATCGCATCGAGAACCGATGTTTTTCCCTGGCCGTTCTTGCCGGTGATCTCGACGAGGTTGGTGTCAGGGTGGATCTCAACGGCGACGAGCCGCTTGATGTTTTCTGCTTCGAGGCTGATGATTTTCATGCGACATCTCCTTTTCGAAGAGCTCGAGCGCTTCGATTGCTGCTTGTGCCTCGCCGATGAACCTGGCGCGGATGAGCGGTGGCAGTCGGGCCCAACGCACTTCGGCGCGACGTGGGTCTGCCTCTTGGGAGAATGTGCGGTAGATCGCGAAGGCGACGAATTCGGCGCGATCAACCATCGCTAAGGGACCGAAGCATCAGTGCCCTATTCGCATTGTCGATGAGCTCTCGTTCCCGTTCTTTGAGCGGTTTTCCGGCCATGAACTTCTCGATTGCCCTTTTTGTCTCCAGGTCTTCCACGACATCCTCAAATCGTTTCGCCGACCGGTTCGGCTTCCGCTTCTGGCTTCGGCCGGCGTCAAGTTCGACCGCGTCGACGGCTGTCCTTGTGGGGATATCGCTACAAAAGAATTTGTAATCAGTCAACAAAAAAAATTGTAGAGCATTGCCGAATTGAAAATTCGATTGTAGAAAACAGGAAGCCCCGCCGTGAGGAGCGGGGCTTCAAAAAAGAGATCGGTCGGTTGAAGACGATGGCGATCTCACCGTGATGGACACGGTTTGTTCCTTACCATCGGGCGCGCGAAAAAGGAAGCCCCACTCCGAAAGACCGAAGGGGTTCGCGCCGTAGCCTGCCAGGGCTTCGATAAAGTGCGGTCAAGGGTTGGTGCTGGGTTTCAACCAACTCGGAAGGGGTGACGGACGGCTCCGGCGGTCAAGATCACTACCGGCATAGGGGCTAAACCTGTGTGCTTTCGAGCGCAGGGCTTAGTCCTCCTATGTTCGGAGCTCAGGACTCACCAGCGGTCAAAAGATGGTTCAATCTTTCTCAGGATCTATCCCGAATATCCTCATAGCCCCATAGGCGACCAAGAGAAAAACCGCGAAAGCGAGCATAAGCACGGCGAGGTTGTCTCTGAAAAAATAAGCGCCGAGCGCAACCAGAAGTGCCAAACCAAGAAGGCCGGCGATGGCCGATCGAACCACGGCGGCGCCAAACAGAAGGACAGCGGCGATTATCGCTACGAGATAGAACATTCTACTCTTTCGAGACTGAATAGACGACGCGGCCGAGAACTCTCACCTCATCACCTTCTGAGCCATCTACCGGTATTGGTTGTTGGAATAGCGGATCTGTGGATTCGGGAAGAAGCCACAATGAGCCGGTATCATCTTTCCATAAAGATTTCACGGTTGCTTCATGCATCCCGTCTGCGCGCCGCCGCTCGATGATGTAGCGTTTGCCAGGCACGAGCGCCACTTCATCGTCGTGTGCATTGACGTAGATGAGGGCGGTTCCTTCCGGATACCGCCGGTTCATAGAAGGGCCTCGGGCCTCAACTCCGTAAAGCTCAAGTCGCGAAAATTCTGCATCGTTGGGCACCGCCACCTCATACCAATCATCCGGATCCCACTCTGACGCCTCGGCCCATTCTCCGGCCTGGACATGCCCTCGGATCATAACCCTTCGGATATCTGGTGCCGCTTCCTCAACGCCGCTTTCAAGGTATTGTGGTGAAACCGATAGTTCCATTGCAAGCGGAACGATGTAGCGCGGGCGCTTGACGATGCCGCGTTCAAGAGCTTGTACCGCCTGCGGTTTGATCCCGATGCGTCGCGCGAGCTCTGACTGAGACAGCCCCGACTTTAGCCGTAGGCGCCTTACCCGGTTTCCAAGATCTTGATTCATGGCCAAATTATCCGAAATTTGTAGATGATTTTCGCTACAAAAGAATTTGTTGACAATTACAAAAAGATTTGTAGAGTGGCGGCCTATGAGCACCACCGAAAACACCTTCGAGCCGGGTTGGCCGGCGGTCATCGCCAAGGCGGGAAACCAGGAGCGTGTCGCCGAAATCCTCGGCGTCAAGCAGCAGACAATCTCTGCTCGCATCGTCAAAGGAAAACCGCCGAGCCTCGACGATTGCTTCCGGCTTTCCGAGGCACTTGGCATGCCACGTCATGAAATCCGTCCGGATGTGTTCCCCGCCGCAGTCGGCGAGGGGGCTGGATGATCGGTGTGTGCTGACCAGTTGAACAGTCGATGACAGGGCGCGGGGCCAGAGCTTCCAAACAAGACCGCCGCTTTCCCATCATCATTCGACATCGTCATTCTCCGTCCGCCTCTCTGGCGGTGAGTGAAAACTAGCAAGAGAGGATTTCGCGATGACGGAAAAGTCGTGTCGGGAGACGGAAATGTCACGAGTAGAGTTTGTTGGCGCTGGCGATGTTGTCGAGAAGCATAGGGCGCAACTCCGCCTGGAGATGTCGGAGGGGATCAAGTTCCTTGGCTCCGGAGGTCAGAACCGTAAGGACGAGTCCAAAATTGCGGCGCGTCTGACGAAACTCACCCACTCGATGGTCGAGCGTCTTCGCTACAAGAAAATTCAGGGTCCGGAGGGTGCGATCGTTGAGATCGTCCGGGAAGCGGTGAGGGTGAAAAAGGCCGATGACGCAAAACGAGAAGAACACAAACGGTTTGTCGAAAGCCAATCACGGGGCGCTGCCGCAGGAGCAAGGCTTGGAAGCGAGGAAATCGCTTACCGCCTCGCCACGGTTGAAGAGAGGCTGGCTCGCATTGATCCTGAATTCCACGGGGAGGCGATTGGTCGGCTTCGGTTCGCTCGTGACGTATTGGGGCGCGCTTCTGATCGAGGCAACGACCGACAATGACCGCTCTCACCGCTCTCCAGAGATCAAGGATTCTCTCGCTGTGGGCAATGGGGGGAGACACGGCGACGATCGCGATCGCGGTGAAAGCTACAGAGGCTGAGGTCAGCCGTTTCCTGCATGCCGAACGTGAGGCGCGCCTCGCGATTGGACACGCTGAAACCCAAACGTATGTCGGCCGACGAGAGTGTCGCGCCAAGTTCTTTATCCACCGAAGGAAGGATTCGGCATGAGCAAGCCAGGACATAATTCAGGCCCCGACCGTGGGCTCTTTTTCAGCCACCTCAGTGCTGTGCAGAAGGCGACAAACCGCAAGGATGATGCATCCGCCGAAGTGTCGCGCGCTAAGCGGCTCGCCAAGGCCGACGGCATCTATACCGATGATCTGACCACGGTCCTCGACTGGATGAAGACGGAGGATCGTCAGATCGTCGTCGACAGGCTCGAGCGCATGTATCGCTACGCTCAGTGGCTCAACATTATCCCCGAAGATCAGGGCGATCTCTTTGCTGACCGGCGTCCGAAGGCGGAAGCGAACTTCGCTGAGGGTCTAGCGGACGGCCTTCGAGGCGTCACGCTCGATGAGGCGCGCGGCAAGGACTACGAGCGCGGCTGGCAGGAAGGCCAGAAAGAGCTCTTGGCCGGCATCAAGAAGATGGGAACCGCGAATACCGAAGAACTGCAGGAGGAGGCCAAAACCTCCAGCGAACAAGATGCCGCTGCGAAAGCGGCGGAGTAGGCCCGACAGTCCTTTCCCCGCGGCCCACGATGGCAGGGCGGGAAATCAAGGCGGTGCTGCGTGCCGGGTTGGGCCGGGGTTGAGGTTACCCTCATGAAGTCCGGTAAGCACCGCAAGCCATCGAAATTCTAAGGGGGGTAACATGCTGCATCCGGGTCCGTTGTTTGGAGATTGGCCGTTTACCGGCCTTTCGCCGGCATCCTACGGGATGATCATGGCAGACCCGCCATGGGACTTCTCCAATTGGTCGGAGAAGGGCGAGGTGAAGAACGCCAAGGCTCACTACCGATGCATGCCGATGGAATGGATCATGTCCCTTCCGGTGCTCGACCTTGCCGCACCTGACTCTCTGCTCTGGTGCTGGGGTACTCCTCCGATGCTCGACCAGCAGATCGTTTGCGTCAAATCGTGGGGCTTCACCTATGTGACGCAGGGCACCTGGGTGAAGACAACGAAGAACGGGAAGCTGCATTTCGGCACCGGATACTTCATGCGCGGGGCTGGAGAACCCTTCCTGCTCTTCAAGCGCGGCAAACCGAAAATCGCCGCGCGCGATATCCGCAACGTCTTTCTCGCTCCGGTCGGGAAGCACTCTGAAAAGCCAGCCAAGAGCTATCAGATGTGCGAGCGCATGGCGCCGAAGGTTTTGCGGCTTGAACTGTTCTCCCGGACAAACCGCAAGGGCTGGGATGCCTGGGGCGACGAGATCGGCAAGCTCGGCGAGGCGGCGTGATGGCGTGGTGGGAATACGCATACGTCGGCCAACGAGTCGAGTGCATTAGTGAAGCGGTGGATATTCGAGGTGTAGAGCTTCTATCCTCCTGTGAGATTCCGGTAATCGGCGGCCATTATACCATCCGTGCGATCACAGTTTCGGAGATCAGGGTAGAAGTCTGTCTGAAACTCGTGGAGATACCGGATCAGACAGTGAGTTTCCTGTTCTATGGCGACCTTTACACCGGTGACGTCATCTTCGGTGCGAACAACTTCCGCCCGCTGCAAGAGAGCTCTCATCCCGCTTTCAGAGGAATAAGGGCACTTCTCGACACCAACGTGGAGGAGCCGGCGTGACGGAGCGGGGAAACACAGATCCGCGCAAAGCGCGCCTCGAACTCATCAGAAGCCGGCTCGCGCGCCTGCAGGATCACATTTGGCAGACGATCGTTGACGAGCACGGCACCGGCATTGAGACGAAGAGGGCATCTGGTGGAGGGCATGAAGCCCCCGTGCCGTTCTGCCGCTTCACCAATGCAAGCCAAGTTGAAATCAAGTTCTTCACCGACGCCGTCGAGGACATGAAGTTCCTGCTGGGATTGCTCGATCAGGCGTTTGCCCAGATTCGTCAGAAGTCGAAGACATCCACCGATGCCGAAGAGAACGGGCCAAACTACGCCGCAGAAGCTTCGATGAAGTGCGACGACAACGCGTTCCGAGTGTTTCTCGCTGAGCGCCACCCCGGTGACCACCCCGACATGGAGAACGCCAAGGACCTTGCCGTGGCGAGGTTGAAGTCTGCGTTGAAAATCAAGAGCCGCAAGGAGCTCACCAGAAACGCCGAGGCGGCGGCGCGATGGCGAGATCTCCGAGCAGAATTCGAACTGTGGGCCCGTCGATGAAAAAGAAACCCATCCTCGTTGCAGATCTCCTTTGCGGTGCCGGCGGTTCGTCGACAGGCTGCGAGCAGGCTCTTGAAGAGCTCGGGCTCGACATGGAGCTCGTCTGCGTCAACCATTGGCCGATCGCTATCGAGACGCATCAGAGGATGCATCCGCGCGCACGTCATTTCGTGCAGGACATTGCCACCGTCCGTCCTCACATTCTGGTGCCTGAGGGCTATCTCGATCTCCTCATGGCATCTCCGACCTGCACGCACCATTCGAACGCGCGCGGCGGTAAGCCGACCAGCGACCAACAGCGCTCCGATCCCTGGCACATCATCACCTGGCTTACGGAGCTTCGCGTCAAGCGCATCATCATCGAGAATGTCTGGGAGTTCACCCATTGGGGCCCGGTCAACCGCATGACCGGCAAGCCGATCAAGTCTCGTCGTGGCGAATATTTCCATGCTTGGCTGAACGCGCTCAGGGCCTGCGGCTTCACGCAGCTCGAATATCGGAAACTCAACGCGGCTGACTACGGCGACGCGACGACTCGAGAGCGGTTCATCCTGATGGCCCGTTCCGATGGCAAGAAGATCAACTGGCCGATGCCGACGCACCAGAAGGTGAAGGATGGCGTGGCCTCGCTCTTCGAAGACCTCAAACCCTGGCGTCCGGCAAGCGAGATTATCGACTGGTCGATTAAGGGAAGGTCAATATTCAACCGGCCGAAGCCACTGGCGCCGAAAACGTTGATGCGGATCTATTCGGGAGCGCTTCGCAATGACTGGCCGAACCCCTACCTCGTCATCCTGCGCAACCATATGGCGGCCCAAGGCATCGACGTGCCGCTGCCGACAATTGCCGCAAGCGGAACGCACATAGGCATCGCCGAACCGGTTGTCGTATCTCCCCGTCATGGCAAGGAAGGTGCTGGACCTCGTCCTAGAACGGTGGGTCAACCGCTTCCCACCATAACTGCCGGTGGAAGCCAGTTCGCCGTTGCCGAGCCCATTGTCGTCAACATGAAGGGGAAGAGCACAGCAACGCCGGCGAGCGTTCCGCTACCGACCCAGACTGCTGCAGCTCCCCATCTCTTCTCGGCTGAGCCGGTCGTCCTTTCTCAGAATTCGAGCGGTGCCGCGCGGCCCACGAGCCAACCTCTCCCGACTATCACGACAGGCGGTGCAGGTGCTGAGAAGCGAGAAGGTTGCGCCCGTCCCATGCTTGTCGAGCCGTTCGTTCTGTCTCAAGCTTCCGGCGGGCAGGGACGTCCAACAAGCGAGCCCATCCCAACCGCACCGACCGGCGGTGCCCACGCACTGATCGCCCCATATTATGGTTCGGGATCTGGCGAGACGTGCCAGCCGGTCAATGACCCGCTGCCAACCATGACCGCCCGAGGGCGCTTCGGCATGGTTGTCCCCGTCACCCAGAGCAACGGCGGCGCGGTTGCCCGTGACGTCGAGCGCGAGCCGCTGGCAACGATGACCACGGCCAAGGGTGGTGAGTTCGCCCTCGCTGAGGGTGGAGAGCACTACGACATCCTGTTCCGCATGCTCGAACCGCACGAACTGGCAGCAGCTATGGGCTTCAACACCGAAGACCAGACCTATGAGTTCGCCGGCACCAAGACGCAGAAGATCAAGCAGATCGGCAACGCCGTCTCGGTCCGGAAGATGAAGGCGTGCGTGAGCGCGCTCATGGCGGGCGCGGCGCCGAAGCCGCGGATCCCTTCGGAAGAGTTTCGGGAGGCAGCGGAATAGCGATGGAAGCACCGAAATCATACTTCGTGATGGACCCCGGCCGGAAGATGGGGTTCGCGTCGTGTCTAGCCGGTGGCGCGAAGCTGAGATCTGGAACATGGCGCTTTACCCAGAAGCTCCATGGGGCTTGTTTCGCCGACTATCTCACGCGGCTGAAAGTGATGCTTGCCGATCTACCGGACTGTCAGGTCGGCATGGAGTTGATGACCATCGTTACCCATGAGGATGCCAGAGGTTTGCCACGCGTGGACGCAGAGCAGGTGATGTTCTCGAGCGGATGGCCGACCCACACCCAGACTATTCTCTTCACCAAGGACATGCGTGAACTGGAAATGATCCCAATCCAGTCCTGGAGATCAAAAACGCACGGGTACGTCACGACACCGAAGGGCTCGAAAATGGACCAGAACGCTCGGGCGGCATGGTTCAAAGAAAAGGCGATGGCTTACTGCGATGCAAATGGCTGGGAGTATGACTCTCCGGACGAAGCCGAAGCCTTGTGCATGCTGGACTATCTTCGGCAGCTCCATGAGCCCGGGTACGCTTTCGAGCGCGGCCGAGTCTTCGAACATCACCAGCCGGTGCTATTCTAATGGCTCGTTCGGAATTGAAATATGAGGAAATCGTCGAGCGCCTGAACGACATGGTCGAGACGGTCGCAGAGAAGTGCATTCCGGACGGACGTCGACACGGAAATTACTGGACCGGTGATCTGCACGGGAAGTGCTCAGTCCACATCAAAGGTGCTCGCACAGGGCTTGTCGGCTTCTGGCAGGGGCAGCGTCCTGGCGCCAATGGCGGGAACCTCATCCATCTGATCCAGATCGCTTACGGTTGTTCTACTCACGGGCAGGCCGTCCAGATCGCCAAGCGCGAGTTTCTGCATATCGAGGATCGCCCCCTTACTGCCGAAGAAAAGCGCGAATGGGCTCGATCTAAGGATGAATCTGAACGCAAGCGAAAAGTTCGCGAAGCCGAAGCTGCAGCTGATCGAGAACAGAAGTCCGACGATGTCCGGGCGATATGGGGCAGAGCGCAGACGATCGCCGGCACTCTCGCGGAACGGTATCTCGTCGGCCGCGGTGTCGATCCGCGCCTGATCGGAAAATGGCCTCCCTCTCTGCGGTTTCATCCGGCACTTCCGCTCGGCCGCGATGCTCACCCATGTCTGATCTGTGGCGTACAGGGCAGCGACCGCAAGCTCATCTCTATTTGGCGAATATTCCTGACGCCGGATGGCCGGGCGCTGGAAGACAGAGAAGGTGACAAGATCAAGCTTGGTCTTGGCCCTGCAGCCGGAGGCGCCGTTCGCCTCGGACCGATCGGTGAGACGCTGATCGTAACCGAAGGCGTGGAGACAGGATTTGGTGCGGGGTTGATCAACGGGTGGAAGTTCCCTGTGTGGGCCGCCCTTTCCACCTCCGGAATGATGTCTCTCGATATCCCGAACGGTGTGAAGAAGCTTCTCATCTACGGAGACGGGGACCGCCATCGGCTCAACAAGCTTGCTGGCAGTGTGGAACTGCCGCCCGGGAAAAAGGCGGCGGAAACTTTGAAGAAGCGTGCGGAGGAGATGGGAGTTTCGGTGTCGATTCTTCTCCCGCCAGAGCCGGATGACTGGCTCGATGTTTGGAATGGAACGAAAAAATGACGGACACCAAGAATATTCAGATGATCCTTCTCGGCGCGATCCTGCTCTCACCGGAGAACTACTGGACGGTGGAGGCGATGCTGGAGGAAGACTGCTTCACTGTCGAGGCCCACAAGCAGATCTATCGGGTGATCAGGGAAAGAGCGATCGCCGGCAAGTCCCTGCAGCGTGACCTCGTCGCGGCGGATCTTCCAGGTGAGGTTGGGGACGCGGAACCATCGGCGTTTCTGTCGATGCTGACCTATCACGCCAACAAGGAAGGTGTCGGCCTCATCGAGGAGTTTGCCGAAACGCTGCGAAGCGACGCATTGCGAAAGCGCATAGCTTCCCTCGCCGAAGGCATGCTGAAAACCGCGAAGGATCCGGTGTCGAACCCGATGATGATCCTCGATCGCGCGGCTCAACGCGTGGCGGAGCTCTCGCAACTCGGCGACATCGAGACTGAATCGACGCTTCAATCTTCGCTGATCAGAGCCATGAAGATGGCGGATAAGGGGGACAAGTCGATAGCAGCTATCCAGCCGTGCCTAGCCGGGATGGAGGAGCTCATCAACTTCTACCCGCCCGGGTCGCTGACGCTGATGGGCGGCGGCCCCGGCTCCGGCAAGACAGCATTCGCGATGCAGCAATTGATTTTCACCTCTCAGGTACTCCCGTCTACCCTTTTCGAATACGAAATGGACAATGCGCCCCTTGTGGCCAGATCACTCAGCGAGCACACCGGAGTTCCTCTTAAGCAGTTCCTCATGGGGATGACGAAAGAGCAGGCGGAGCACATCCAGCATGTCGCCGAGCAGCTCCGAAATCACAAATTGCGTATCGTGGCGCCGCCTAAGATGTCGATCCACCAATTGCGCAGTCGAGCGCTGGCGCACAAGGAGCGGCACGGTCTCGCGCTCATGGTCGTCGACCACTTGAAGCTCATCGAGCGCCCGTCAAAGTTCAAGGTGGATCGGGTCCAGGCTGCCTACGACAACGCCTATGACCTCAAGATCCTCGCCAAAGAGCTCGGTTGCGCCATCATTGCGTTGGCGCAGTTCACCAAGGCCGGGCGCGACAAGGAGAACCCGGAGCCGGAGATGGAAGACTTCTACGGCGGCTCTCTCGAAGAACACGCAGATATCATCCTTGCCCTGTTCAACCGGTACGACTGGCTTTCAAGGAACCCGCCGCGGTCGAACACAGGGAAGGCCGCCGAAAAGTGGCAAGAGGACAGGATGATGAGCGAGAACAGGATCGAGGTTTACAAGCTCAAGCATCGGTTCATGGCACCGCGCGGCCGCAAGTTTTTCCATTGGGACGGTGCGAAGTCGAAGTTTTCGGATATCGCAGGCGGGGGTGCACAAGGCGACCTCCTCGGCGATGCGGCTTAAGGGGAATATCGTGGCGATTACGTTCCTTCCAGAACTTGCAACCAAGCGATCCGCCGGCGGTCATCGCGCACTGTTCCGTCTATTCGAAGAGCAGGACTGGCGGTTTGTCATGAAAGATGGCTCGCCAGCTTTGTTCGCTAATCAGGGCGCCGCTCGGAATGCTGCCAGAGACGTCATAAGGGCAATCCTCAACCCAACTATGAGGAGCGAGGTTATCAAAGGGCAGAGACTGCCGCCGGAACTCCTCGATTTCATGGGAAACAAGCATGAAGAACGGGCGAGGCAGTTCACAGCGAGAAAGCGCGGCATCCCGAGGTTGGAGGTAGTGGTGAAGAGGAGCAGACGCGTTGAAAATGCGAACTGAACTTCAAGCCGACAGCAAGCGATCCCGCCATTCGGTCGCGACCATCTATACCGTGTGGCTCCTCTGGCTGTTCGGCTTCACTGAATCTAAAATCGGCCAAGCGCTTAATCTGAGAAAGGGTCAGGTGTCTGGCATCATCAACCAGTCAGACTACCGCAACCGAGCCGACATGACGCACGATCAAAGGCAGAAGGAATTCGATGACCTGTTGTCGAAGCGCTTCGACCAAAACGGTTACCCGATTGACGGTGGACTATTCCGCACACTGCCTGAGAAAATCCTCCCACTAAACGGCAGGGGCAGAAGATGAGCACATCGAAATTGAAAGCAAAGCTGCGGGATCGGACGCCCGGTTATGACGGTCGGCCACCAGACCTGCGTGTCAGAAGAATCGGAGCAGAGGAGCATGGTTTCAACATCCTGCTCAACACCAATTCTGCCCCTCTGGAATGGCTCGTGAACAGTGGTCGGCTCGAAGGCAAGAAGGATCCTGCGGGGCGCGCACTGGTGAGAACCAGCGCCGGCCAGGCAATTCGATCACTCTTTCAGGGCGCAGAGATCAGCCCACTCAAATCCGTCTCCATGGAGCCTTCGACCCGGCAGGCCGGGGTGAAACTAGTTTCCGACCACCAGATCGATTGCATGAACGCGCTGGATCGCCTGAAACGAACTGTTCCGGTGCGCGACCTTGAGATCCTGCGGAGGGTGTGCTTCGAGGACTTCTGGTATTGGGACGTGCCCGTGAAGCGAGAGAAGAGGCGTCGTATCAGCGAGGTGAATCGCTGCTTGGATCTGGTCGCGCTGGCACTAGGGATGCTGACTAGGATCGACTACACGAAACGCTGGCGCCGACAGCCAGGGATTGCCGACGTAGCAAAATCAAAGGCAGCCGATACGAAAGGCGATGCGTGACAGGAAGCTGTCACGTTTGCCAGTTGCTGCGAGCGAAGCAGTGTAGAGCTTTTTGCGTAAGACCTGTCTTGCCTCCGGACCCAAGTCCGATGTTCGAATGTCCGAGACAGCATCGCGAATTATCGCTTTGAAGGGGGAAGTGTTCCCGGAGAAGGAAAATCCCCGCAACGCGGCCCGCTTGGCCTCGGTCAAATCCATTCCTTGTTCAACAAGCTGATCGACACGCATCAGCAACACGGAAATCGCGTTGGCGACAACGCCTCTTTCAACGGTGTTCATGCGGCTTTTCCTTTCAACGTTCCGATGATCGCCTTTACCCGGGCGAAGTCCTCAGCGTTCTCTGGGGACCACTCAGGCAGTCCGGCGGCGACGGCGGACATGGCCAGGCGCTCGGTAGGGGTGAGCTCTCGCTCACCCGCCTTGACCTGGACGGTGACCCGGGGCTTGAGCCCGATCGACCTCCCGGCCTCGGAGACCTGCTTTCCGTGAAACCCCATGTGTCCCATCCATTCGACGAAGATGTTCATGCGCCTTCCTCCTGTGCGTCTTTCGCGATCTTCTCCGCGATTTTGAAATTCTGATCACTCGCCTTTAGGAGCTCGGTGAAGGGCCAGACGTAGTGAGGTATGTCTTGTTCACCGTCGAGCCATTTGATAATGCGCGCCTGCGGAACGCCTATGAGCTCAGCGAAATAGGTTGGAGTGATGTCGATCTCTGCCAGAACACTACCCAGGTTTGCGGCCGACATACGTCGGTAGCCGCCAGCACGGCGGGTGTCGACGACACGCGACTCGAGCAGACCGACCAGCGCCACGCATGCGGCCTCTCGAGCGGTCACTTGGCTTTCAGTCTCGAAAACGGTTCCGTCTGGATTTCGAACGTATTCAGGAATGAGCCCGGGAAGGGCAAATTGAGCGCGGTAAGTGCCGCCAGACTGCGGCAAGGCCTTCGCGATAACGCGTGACGCGGGTTTCATAATATCTCCATAGGGTGCAAAAAATCGCGGGGATGATCCCCGCGCTATAACGCATATTCTGCGTTTTTACCATCTATTTTGAGCGCGCCCGTCCTTGTAGACGCTGACGATCACGGTGTTGACGTTGGTGCCCTGTTCCGAGAAGGCACCGGCGGGCAGGTCGGTCCACTTGGCCTTCATCCGCTCCATGAGAGCCTGGAAGGCTTTCGACTTCTTCGTCGTGCGCCATTCGGTGCCGGACGACATCACCGCAACGAGCCGGCCGTCCGGTTTCAGGAACTTAAGCGCGTGGGTGACGTGGTCGATATCGCGCTCCCGATCGAACGGCGGGTTCATGACGACAAGGTCATAGATCGGGTTCGGCTCGATGGTGAGGAAGTCGGCGCAAGTGACGCGCCGGTGTCCTTGGTTCTCGAGCTGTGCGGCAAGGTGAGGCTGCATCTCGATGCAGTCGGTATCCCAACCGCGGTTGATGGCCTCGGCCGCCAGGTTGCCGGTGCCGGCCGAAGGCTCGAGGACGAGAGGTGTGGTGTCTCGGTAGTCGAAGGGTCTGATTTTGTTCCAGACCTCTTCCGCGACCGCCGGCGGCGTGGGGAAGAAACCGAAATACTTCGCAGGCGCCGTCTTACGATTTTCAAGCGGATCCTCGTCGACGCCGTCGTTCATCTGGTCGCCGACCTGAGCACCGTAGTAGCCGGCCAGAATGCGGTTGACCTGGACGAGGAGATCTTTCCGGGTCATCCAAAGGTGCATGTTGCCGTTCTTGAAGATCCGGACTTTGAAGAAGGCGCTTTCGATTTCGCTCTGCGCACGCTCATGGGATCGCTTCTGGTCGATGTGCCAGACGATGGATGCCGGGTCCATGAGGCGGCCGTGGCTGCCCTCAGGATCGTCTGAAACGCGGTTCTTGCGGTCGAGGACCAGGAAGATGCGTTCGATGTCCATGAGGCGCTGCTGTGAGCTGCCAGAACCGTAGCCATTCCATCCGCCCCAATCGTTGAAGCAGCGCTCGAAAATCACGCGGTTGCCGATCTTGAAGCCGTCGTGCGAACGAAAGCGGCGGTCCAGTTTCGTGAAGGTGTTCACGACCGAGCGTTGGAAGATCTCGTGAGACTGGCCAATGAGGCTTTCGACCGTAGCTTGGATGTTTTCGACCGACACCGGCGGCAGGCCGCGCTGGACGTGACGCTCACGTTCGATCGTCTCGAGAGACGAGAGAATGTCCTCGATCCATCGGTCCGGGGCTTCGGTTTCCTTCTTGAGGGCGTTGATCATCGCGTTCCCGCAGGTGGTGAGCTTCGCCATCATGTCGTCGTTGACCACGCAAACACTTTCGAAATCGTGGGCGATGTCCTTGAGCTCACGGACAAAGCGGTTCGGCTCATCCCACCTATACCGATGTTCTTCATCGCTCTCGAGAAAGGCATTCAAAGATCGCTCGATCATGTCGACAGCGCGCTCAATGGTGCCGTAGCGCGGCTCCTTGTGCTGCATCTGCTTTTCGAGCTCGGCGACGGCCGCCGAATCCATCAGGCTTTCGATCTTGGTCATGCGGATGACGTGCTCCCAGACCGTGATATCGATCAGCCGGCGCGCGGTTCGCATGTACTGCGTGTGATCGGGCAGGGTAACGGCGTCGTTGAAGGCTTTCACTTCCTGACTCGAGTCGTAGACACGGGACGGTTTGCCGGGGGCGGCCAGCTCCCACCGGTCAGCCGCCGCCTGAATGGCCTCGTGAGCCTCGCGGATTTTCTCGAATGCCACCTCATACAAGTCGATGGCGGCATTGCGGTGGGCGACGATCTGCTCGATCGTCTGGCGTGGCACGATGGCGTTCATGGGTATCTCCTTGGTGCATGTTTGCAGGGTGTTGGGATCAGCGCTTCGGCAACGACTTTGCCGGCATGGAGGCGGACGACCGGACAGACTTGATCGTCATCTCGCCGGCGCCGCAGCGATACTCGTTCGGGAAGAACGTGCCGTGGATGGTGTCCCGGAATTCCTCGACGGCGGAAGATCGGGTGACCTTCTTGTCGAAGCGGATCGGACGGTAACTTCGTGGGTGTGAGCCTTCATCTGGATCTCCTGATTGTTGCATGATTGCGGTTTAGGACGGCGTCCTGCGCGACTTCTCGTCGAGCAGTTCCGCATACCTTTGATGGATGCTGTCGGGTGATAGGTGGTGCGACTTGAAGCCGTAGATCTCGGAGATTTTTTGCCGGACGGAGCTGAGGATTTCGGCTTCGTCGTCGGACAGCATGCGAGTGGGCCATCCCTTAACGTAGAGCATCGGCTTGGTTATCTGGGCTTCGATGTCCTTCCTGATGGACGCCCGCTGCTTTGCCAATTTGAACGCGTCGCGAGCTTCGTCATCCAGGAGCTGCGGAGCAATGTCACCAAGCCACCGGGCGCCTTGAAAGGCGAAGCTGCTATCAATCTCCAACTGCACCATCCGGCGGTATAGATCGCGGCTTTCTCGCTGCTCGCTCGCGGCAACCATATCCTGCATGCTCGACATGATGCAGAATCGGCAGGAGACGCGTCCCATGCCGAAGACGCGATATGCGGGATGAGGTCGGAGGCCCGAGGCGTCGATCATCTCGAACACCTCTCCGACCGAGAGGTCGATAATGGGTCGCCACGTCCATACTCGGCTCTGGCGATCGCCATCCGCGACGAGCATGCGAGAACGAGCGGCGCTCTCTTCTCGGCGGACCCCTGTAACATTGATGATCGTTTGTCCCTTAAATCGCCGCTTGAGCTCCGCCATGATGACGTGAGTTTTGAGTTCGGAGGTGCAGAACCGCATAGCTGGCGTGGACCAGCAGGGGACAAGGGTTACAGTGCTCAACTGCTCATAGCGCGCTTGGCTGGAGCTCCATCGGCTCTCCCAGCGTTCCATGAGGCCCCCGGCTTTGCGGCGAACAACTACGAGCTCGCATTTCAGGTGGTCCGCCAGATCTTGGCAAACATGGATACTGTCGTTCCACTCAACCGACCCCAAATCTGCGTGGATCAATATCCGCGGGCCCACATGCCCCGCTTGATCCAAGTGCGAAAAGGTTGCGAGGGCTGCGGCTTGGCTGTCTTTGCCGCCGGAAACGCCGATGGCGACGGGAGTGTTTTTTGCGATGAGGTCGCGAACTTCCTCAGTCAGGGCGACGCCCATGTTTCTGCTCCTTTGTTGCATAATTGCGGGGGTGTGGCCGGGCCCGGAAGCCCGGCGCGGGTATCGCCGCTTACTTCGCGACTGCCTTGATCATCTTGATGAAGTCGGCCTTCCTCTCGTCATCGAGAGCACGGAAAGCGCGGAGTAGGGCAACCTCACTGTCGTCAGCGACATGTTCCGGGCTTTTCTCTGCCGCACCAATGCCATCAACGCCGCGAAATAGGGCTTCAATGTCCGTGTTGAGCGTGTGGCAGAACTCCACCATGCGGCTGGCACTTATGCGGTTGGTGCCCTTCTCATACTTCTGGACTTGCTGGAAGGTGATGCCGGCGGCATCGGCAAGCTTCTCCTGAGTCATCCCGCGCTGCAGGCGGATGAGGCGCAGGTTTTGGCCGACAATGGCGTCGACCTCGCGGACTGTTTTCGCATTCTCTGTCAGTGCAACATGGTTCATGTTGATCTCCTTTCGGTTGCACAGTTGCGGGGGTAGTCGGGGTGGTCAGAGGCGCTTGGGCATCTGAACCATGGTGACCTCCGGATTGGCGAGGTCACGGATAAGCATGGGCGATCCCTCATCGATGAGGCCAAACTCCACATGCCCTTCGATCTGGCCGAACATGTCGAGCATGTAGCTCGGGTTCACGCCGATGACGAAGTCGATCTCGTTGTCAGATCGGATGGTCATTTCGGCCGAGCCGGCCGACACCTCGTCCAGCGTGAATGTCAGCTCGCCAGGCGCAAAGGTGAGCTTCACCGCCTTGCCTTTCTCGACGGCGATCGAAGTGACCTGCTTGATGGCGTCGGCCATGGCGCGGGGACAGGCACTGGCCGTCATCGCGGGCTTAGTGGGGATGACACGGCTGTAGTCGGGGAACGTGCCGTCAACCAGCTTCGTGAGCAGGGTTTCCTCGGTGTCGAGCTCGAACTGCACCAGATCGTCAGTCGCGCGGATGGCGACGTTCTCCGGGCACTCTTTCCGCTTGAGCAGGCGGTGCAGCTCCTTGACCGCCTTGAGGGGGATGATGACGCCCTCGAGTCCTTCGGCACCCTCGGGGAGCTCGATGCTGAAACGGGAAAGACGATGGCCATCCGTCGCGACGAAGTCCATTCCGGAGGTTTCGCCGTCGGTGGTCGGGCACATGTAGATGCCGTTCAGGTAGTAGCGTGACTCCTCAGTGGAGATTGCGAAGCTGACCTTCTCGATGATCTTGAGCAGCTGAGCGCTGGGGATGGTGAAATACTGGTTGAGCTGCCGGATCTCCGTGTCGTTGATCGAAGGCAACTCCTCGTCGCGGTTCGCCACTTCGTTCAGCTTGACGTTCAGCTTCCCGATGGAAACCTGGCAGCCGTGTTCGAGCATCGTGAAGGTGACCTCATCCGACTTCTTCGCCTTTTTGAGAAGGTTCAGACCGGTCTGGCAGTCGAAGACCGCAAGGAAGCCCTTCGGTGCCTGGCACCGGATGAAGGTGGTTGAGGTTAGGTCCAGCGAGGTCGCAGATATTGCGATCCCGCCGGGTGCGCTGCGGACGACGGCGGCATACAGGATTTCAACTTCAGCCTTTTTGTCGATGGCCTTGGATGCATTCGTGAGAGCGCGCAGGGCATCGTCGTGTGAGATGGTGACGGAAGCGGCTTCGATGGTGGAAAAGGCAGTCATGGATATCTCCGTGGTGTCGCATAATTGCGGGGTGGTGCGGCTGCACCCATGACCGGCACGGATGCCGGTCGCAGCTACAGTCGGGACTTTTCAAGCCTGCTCGGGGAGGAGGTAATCTGACGGCTTGAACATGAGAAACATCGGGGGGCGTGCCGCCGCGCTGATCGGGTCCGGGCTGTCCAGGTCGTACTGTTCGCCGATCTCGAGGATGACCTTCTCCGGCATCTCGCCATCGAGGCGGGCCTTCTCGATAACTTCCTCGAAGTCGTCGACGAGCTCCTCATAGCTCCAGTGGTGCTTGGCAGCCTTGCGAGCATCTTCGTACCAGCGCTGTTTAGCGATCTTGGCGAGTACCGTGATTGCGGTGGCCCGCGGGTCTGGAAGCGTGTCTCCGGACGCGGCCGGGTGACCGTCGTGGAGGCAGTGTTCCATGATCAGCGGCACCACGTCCCAATCGTAGGACATGCAGTCGAAGGGCTCACCGGCCGTCTGACAGATGTCGTAGACCTTGAGGAGCCACCCTGCGTATATATTGGAGCTCGCACTGCGTAGCTCCATGCTGCCGACACCCTCTCGATATGTGGCCCAGACATCGATCTTCTGATCGGTATCCGAGAGGGTGACGTCGTTGATCCACTCCCAGATGCAGAGAGCTGCCTCCATTTCGAGGTGGGTGAACGCGCCGAGCCGTCGAGCGAGGTCGGCGGTCAGTGCGACCTTGTTGCGAAGCTTGAGGAAACTGCAATCCGCCGGCGGCACCTCGCCGCTCTGGGCGTCGTAAATGTGGGTGTTGATCGCCTCATCAAGGGCTTCCTTGGTCTGGTCGATGACTTCGATATAGCTGTTGACGTGGTCGTGCATAGGTGTCTCCGTTTTGCGCATGATTGCGGGGTATTCAGTTCGGTTTGTTGGTGGCTCTGTGGTCGAACTCAAGCACCTGAGTGAACTCTTCATCGCGCCTCAAAGTCACGAGATAGCCGGCTTCGAGCTCGAACTTCGCCAGATCGAGGGCTTCATCATCTTGGCGGACGTAGCGAGCAAGGAATTCCTGGGATCGCTCGCCGCCCCAGATATCGCAGATGATCATCATGGGCTTACTCCGATCACTTCGTTTCTCCTTTCTCGATTTGCTGTAGGGCGGCCCGGCCGATCTTGAGCACATCCTGATCGTTCGGCGCGGCGAACAGGATCATGGCTATTTCCACGGCTTGCCGGGGATTGATGGTGTCATTCTCGCCGATCGGGTTGGCCTCATAGTGCTCCACCTCTTCGTCGACGGCATACTTTGAAACAGTGCCGTCTAACGTCTCGCCGCACTTCATGCAGTGCGGGCAGGTGTCTTCGTTGATAGCGTCGGTGGCGCAGACGAAATGGTCTTCCTGCGTTTCCTCTGGGAGCAAAGGCTTCGCTGCACTCAGGAGCGCGTCGGCACACTCGCGACACCAGAGGTGAGCTTCGTCTGAGTAGATCGAGCCGCCTTTGGCATCCTTGAGGCTGAATTGGCCCACGATGTAATAGGCTTGGGGTGCAACGAAACCTTGCTGTTTTGCGAAGGACTCGAGGGCATGTGCCATTTGGAAAGCGTCCATAATCCTTATGCTCCATAGGGTGTTGCGAACAGCACGTATTCGCGCTCTTCGATGGTGATCGTCTCGAACCGGCAATCCATGATGCTTGCCAGCGTGTCGAAGTCGTCGGAGCGCATCGTCTCCTCCCGGACGCTCTGGAAATCGTGATCGTCCTGATCGATCTCCCAAGCCTCCAGGTGCATATCGAGCCCGGCGATGTTGATGTGGGCCAAGAGCCGGCAGTCTGGATCGGGTTCCGGGCCGCAAGGGTTCCATTTCAGCGCTTCGAGCGGGATGCGGGGTGATGTGTTGGAGTTTGTCATCCGTCGCTGTCCTCAATCTCTTCAGCTTCGGCCATTTCCGCGGCAAGTTGGGCGAAGTGGGCCACGTCTTTGACGCCACACTCGAGTCGTGCGAGGTGGAGCAAATCGGTGATCAGATCCTTGATGTCGGTCTGGAGTTCGCCCTCGGCAGCATGAACCATTCGAAATCCCTCGATCGCTGCGTAAGCCCAGGCAGCTCGGTCGGAATTCGTCGGCGTCATGGCGTCACCTCGTTGTTGTTGGCGCCGATGACATTGAGCTCCTCGATCGAGGCGTAACACCGATCTTCGCCATGCTCGGTCTGCAAGGACTGGAGGCAGAGTTTCCAGTCTTCGGCTGTGGCGCGGACGATGTCGCCGTTGTCGGCGAGCATGATGTTGACCAGATCAACGGCGGATGCGGTTGCGCTCTCGATAGAGGCATGAGCCTCAGTCTTGATACCCGGCACGCTGAAATGCTCTGCGGTCAGGACGTAAATGCGGGCCGGCGTCGGCTGGGTGGGCTCAATCGAAGGCAATCCTGCCGAGATCTCGCGGGCTTCTCGGATCATCACCATGAAGGCTTGGAGTTCTGAGCACAGGCGCTCGTCGTTGAAATCGGCGATGTAGTCGGCGACATCGTCGTATTCCTTCGATGCAGCGTGCTCCGGATCGCCGAACTCGTCCTCCGGGGTAGTGAAGCTGGCCATCCGGTGAACGAATTCTGCGAAACTGTCGGCTCTTTCCTTCAGGTCGCTCGGCGCTGACGGTTTCTTTCGACCGTCCAGCGAGTTGACGAAGGCAACGACGTCGCTGAACGCGCCAGCCCGGTGTTGCGACGTCCATTCCTCGGGGTCAGCAAGATAGGCGAGGGAGTGGCATCCCGGGCACTGGCCGGCCGGAACGATGCAGCCGGGGTCGAGACGCTGCTCGATATCCTCGATCATTTCGAGCTTTCCGGCCGGGGTGACGGTGCCGCAGTTATCGCAGCGGCAGGGAGCGTCTTCGCTCCGGTTTGCGAGATAGCATTCAGACATGTGATCTCCGTAGGTTTGCATGATTGCGGGGGGAGGGTGCTGTTATTCGTTCCACGAAACTCCAGCATCCGGGTATTTCTGCTCCATGGCGGCGACCATGGCGTTCGCCTCATCAAGCGTCAGGTTCTCGTGCTCTTCGATCATCTCGATCGCGCCGTCGTCGTCAGGCTCTGCGCTGACGGTGACGTCATAGAACTGGATGGGAGCGGGGATGTTGCTGGCGATGGTGCAGTCGCCACTCGGGGTGACGGCCATGCCGAAGACTTGGATCTCCATGTCAGGCCGCCTTTGTCATCTTCCAGCGTGCCAGCTTCGGCGCGAGGTGCTGGCGCACCTCTTCGGAGAGAGTGATCGGGCGGATCTTCGTCCACTGCGAGCTCTCGATATTCTCGATCGACTTGCGGATTGTCTCGACGGCTTCGAGAGCTGGGTGCATCTCCAGAATCTCCCTCAACTGCTTGAGCTGCATTTTGTCGTCTTCGACTTCGGTCCACTGGCACCGGCGATCCTTCAATCCGTCGTAGGACTGGAAGCCCGCGCCATAGTCTCCGCCTGCCTCGTTATTGCTGACGTAATCGAGAGAATGCTCTTCCAGCATGGCAGTGCAATCGAGGTTGCCGTAGTTCACGTCATTGAAGTGAAAGGTCATCATCCATCCCTCCGACGCGCAGACGGCGATGACCAAGTCGAGGTCGCCGGCTACGTTCGACGGGTCGTCGAGGTTTCCGCCGTCGCATTCGATGGCTTCGATGATGTCGTTGAGAGCTTCGACGGTTTTGATCTCACCCCCAATCTCGAGGGTCACGTAGCATCTGTCTCCCATGGGGAACTCCTGTCAGTGGGTTACGGAAATGGCTTCACCGAAGGGCGTGTTGCCGACGAGCTCATCGAAGTTGCGACTGTCGCCGTAGACGCCCCAGAGGACCGGCACATCAGGTTCTGGCCCGAAGTCGTGGCAGTAGAGGTCGGTGAAGAAGATGATGGCCCGCGCATCCTGGGCATTCTCACGAAGCCAGGCGAAGGCCGGCGCAAAGCGGGTGCCGCCGCCGCCCTGCGGATCGAGGCGGATATCGTCACCGCGCTCGAATGTCTGGTGATTGTGGACCTCGGCATCGCAGTAGACGACCGTGATCTTGTCGATGATGCCGTCACCGAACGCGCCGTTGATTTCGGAAGCGAACCGCTGCAGCACTTTCGCATTGATCGAGCCGGATGTGTCGACGGCGACCGCAAGATGAGCGATGCCCTCAAACCGGGTGCTCGGAAGCACGATGTCCATGGGGAGATAGCGGCGGTTGGGCCGCGACCATGTGAAATCCGGAGTGCCCGCGGCGTCGTCGATGAAGCGGCGAAGGACGGACTGCCAGTCGACAACCGGCTTCAATAGCTGGTCGATGATACGCTGCATGCTGGCGGGCATGTTGCCGGCGGCCTGCTTGGCGGCGAGCGAGGCGGCCTGTTTGAGAGCGACGTCCATCTCGGCCGAAGCTTCGGCGAGTTCGGCCGGGCTGTTGCCGCCGTCGAGAACGCCACCGCATCCGCCCGGATCTCCACCGCCGGGATTGCTGCCCTTGCCGCCGCTGCCGCCGTCGCCGTCGGGCAGAAGATTGTAGACTTCCTCGGCGGCCATCCCGGTGAATGCGGGGTTGTGCAATCCCTCTTTCGGCATCTTGCCGATGTTCGTGGCGACCAGCTCGCCGTTGATCACGTAGTCGGTCGCGATGTCCCACTTTTTCGGGTCACGCACCTGGCGCCGGGTGTGGTGCTTAAGCGCACAGTGCATGATCTCGTGGACGAACACGAAGACCAGCTCTTGCTTGCTCAGCTTGTCGACAAACGGCGGCCAGTAGTAGATCGACTTGCCGTCGGTCGCCATCGTGTCGCAGGTCTTTTCGTCCTTGCACTCGATGAGATTGAGGCGGACGGCGAGCGCGCCGAAGAAGGGCTGCGAGAACATCAGGTCAGCCTTGGCGGCGACGAGCCTGCGCTCGATCGAAAGGTCTTTCCATGCCATGGGTGGCTCCTATCGTTTGATCATGCGAAAGCGCGCAGCCTTCGCCATTTCCTCAGGTGGTAACTGGAGGCGCATCAGGTTCTTGATGCTGCCGGGACGTACTCGCGGTATCTTGCCGCCATAGGTGGCGGCGATGATTTCGCGGTCGGGCGGTGCTTTCGGCGTCTTGAGCTGGCTCACGCCAACCTTCCATTTTCCCTCCGTCACGTCGAAGATGAGGGCCCAATGCCCCATGCGGAGGTTCTCGCGGAGGCCGAAGAAGTGCCACCGCAGTTCGCGGGGTGGTCCGCCCAGCTTCGTTGAGCGAATCTCCTGAAACCCATAAGGGCCGTGTAAGGTGCGGATGCCGCTAGGCATTGGTCATCCTTTTTCTGGCGATATGAGCGATGTGTTTGGCGTTGAGCATATCGAGGAGGGTGTCCTTGAATTTGCCTTTGAACGGGCCAATCCTGCCCACGTTGCCGAACAGGCCATTGAAGACAGCATCGGCCTCTCTCTGGTGGCGTTCCGACGCGCTCCCGAACCGGAAGGTGGAGCCGCCGCCAAAGTAGCAGGACAGGTGGACGAGGCAGGCTTCGCCGGTCGAACGACGCCCCAAGAAGGTGAAGGCCGTTCGACCGCGCGCGCCGGTCCCGTAATCTGTGTAGTTCACGGGGCCATAGAGCATGGTGATGTGCGCCCGTTCCTTAGTCACCGAAGATGATGTCCTTGTTCCGCTGCGCCCAATCCGAATAGGCAGCTGTGTGGGACAGGGCGATGTCGCGATTGACGGCGTCCGTCATCATCAGCACTTCGAACTCTCCCGGCATGCGACCGCAGTAGATCGCTGCGTTCTCCAGCTCGCCGCTCGTCTCGACGCGGGCGGCAAGGGCAATCGAGATCGCGAACATGGCGGAGCGGTCCTTCGGCACAGGTGCCCGCTCAGGCTGGGTGAGCACGAGGTCAAGGGACGGGAGATCCTTCAGAGTCCGTAGGAAGCCCATGAACTCGGACGCCGCGCCGCTTCCAACGAGGCCGGAGACAAGACGCAAGAGGCGATGCTGAGGAGCGGTGGCGACCTTCGATACGCTCGCCCACTGTCGCGGCGACGGGAACGCGCGGACGTCGCTGCCTTCCATCGAATGCAGTAGACCCGGGCGGAATTTCAGGAATGCAATGACCATCGGGTCGATCGTGTTCTTGTATGCCCACCGGGCAAATGTCTCGACATCATGCTCGACGTCGATGTGGGCGAAACGGTTGGCGAGCGCGGTCGGCATGCGCTGCGCGGCGGCCTTGTCCGACTGGCGATTGCCGGCGGCGACGATGCGCCAGCCGGGCGGAAGCTGGTACTCGCCAACCTTGCGGTCGAGAACGAGGCCAAAGCATGCCGCCTGCATGGACGGTGCAGCCGTGTTGATCTCGTCGAGAAACAGGATTCCCTCGGAGCCGTCGCGGTCGGCGTTGGGCAGATCGTGCGGCGGCAGCCATTTGGATGTGTCGCCCTTGATGGAGGGAAGGCCGCGCAGGTCGACTGGATCGCGCAGGTTGGCGCGGAAGTCGATCATGGGCCATCCGCGTTCCTTGGCGATCGACTTGACGATGTCGGACTTGCCGATGCCAGGCGCGCCCCAGAGCATCGAAGGAATGTCGGCTTCGAGGTAGTCGGTGAGGGTTTCGGTTGCGTCGTGCAGGTTCATGGGTATCTCCGTGGTCGCATGATTGCGGGGGGTGGTGTCAGGTCCAGACGATCTTCTCGAAAAGCACGGCGGGCCCGCTGATTGCGGGTATCTCCTCCGGGTCGAGGTTCGGATCGCGGGTAAGAGCGTTGTTGCGATAGATCTCGGTCGCCCGGATGTTCCGGATATGGCGGCCGTTGATTGCTGACGTCTCGCCGACGAACATGTCGGCGCGACGATTTTCGTAGAGCACCGTGACGTGCTCGAAAGGCTCATCGAAATGCAAGCGGATAGACCGCTTGATAGCGTCGTACATCGGCTCACGGGGCGCGCGGAGCATGATGTGCGTCAACTGATCCCCGAGCGGGGGGGATCAGCCAGTAGCTATAGGCCGTCCCGGCTAGGTTCGGCGGTGTCAAAAGGCGAGCCATCGTCAGAGATAGGCGGCCACATTGCTGAGGATCGCCTCGGCCTGCGCCTTGACGTCTTCGCGCTTCGTCTCGCTGTCGCGGAGCACCTTGGCGTCCCACTGCGCGAGGGATTTCAGCTTGTCGCCGAGATCGGTAAGCGCCGGATCGCCGGTGATGTTGAGCGAGGGGAGAACGGAGACGAGATCGCGGACGTTCTCGACGAGGGAGTCACGGAAAATGCCTTCCGTCTTCTCGCCTTTGCGTGTTGCCGGCTTGTATGCGCCGAGCCGGTCGACCATACGCTGGCAGACTTCCGCCACGCGGCGATAGACGTCCCCTACTGCGTCACGCGTCGCCTTCTGGACGTTCGCCTCGATTTCGCGGCGGATCATTTCGGCCTGGCCTTCCGACATCGCGACGCGGAAGTCAGACGCGGTCTGCACCGGCATGATCCGCACCTCGATGTTGAAGCGCTTCTCGATGATCGAGACGTCCGGATAATCATCTTCACGGAACATGCCGTTGAGGCGTTTCCGCGCGTCGCTGACATGGTTCGGATAGTCGGCAAGGAACTTTCGGACTTCCGCGTCGAATTTCGCCTTCTGGCCATTGATCCAGTTGGTATGCGCCAGAAATGCGTCGTTTGCCATAATGCGCTGGCCGTCATCGAGCCACGGCAAGGTGCGCTCGGCAAAACCGTTGCGGGTTTCGGAAACAACTTTCTCGATCGGCTGGAGCGCCTTCCGGTCGATGAGAAGCTTGTTATAGCGGCCAGCGTCCTTTTCGGCGCCGTGAGAGCTGTTGATCTCGTCGGTGATTTCCTTGTCGAGACGGCGCGCCGACCACAAAGAAATTTTCAGAGTGACCAGCATTGCCCGCGACGCGAGGGCGTTGGAAGTCGAGATATTGAGGGCAGGTGCGTTCATGATAGGTCTCCGTTTGCGCATTATTGCGGGGTTAAAACAAAATTCTGAGACGTCCGCTGTTTAACAGCCGGTCGAATGGATTACAAATAAAATTGTAGATTGTGCCTCATCTGGTTAGCGGGTGAGCTGGGGAACGATCTCGCCGAGCAGGGGAAGCCAAGCGTAGATTGCTGCGATGAACACGCAGACCGATACGAAGGCGAAAGCGTCACGAAGCATTGGCCGCGACCTCTTTCGCGCACTCGCCGCGCGCCATGTAATAGACCTCTTGCGCCCGCTGGCAGGCTTCCCAAGCGGCTTTGACGATTGGCGGGTGTGCGGAGTCGTCCGCATCATAGCGGCGATTGCGTGCGTCATCTCCGAACGCATCGACAAGCGCGGTTGAATACGCGTGTTCGGCGGCAAGCCACGCGGCATAGACCGCCGAGATTGTGGCATCTGAAAGTGTCAATCGGGTATCTCCTCAGTTGCATGATTGCAGGATGAGACACCCGCCCGGAACGGGGTGGATTCCGGGCGGGTGTAGGCGACGGCTAGGGTGTTGCCGTCGCTTTTCGGGTGTCAGTGGACGGTTTCCGCCGGTTCGATGACTCGAGCTTTCCTAAGACGCTCGCGCATGGCGTCCGCCTTGGCGAGATACGCGCACAACTCGGCGCTTGCGCGATCACGATCGCGGTCAAGCGCGGTCTCATAGCCGGGATGCTTCCGGCATGCGGTCGAATACTGGCTTGTCATGGTGATATCTCCGGACCGCAAGGCGCAATCAGCCGTGCCGCGATATGGCGCGGGTTGGCGAGATCGGCCTTAGCGGTCGCTTGTTCGCATGGTTGCGGGTGTCAGCCTGACGGCTGTCAATCGGCACAAACGAGCGTGCGGATAGAGAGACGCCAGAGACGAGAAACCCCGCCCGGCAAACCGGACGGGGTAGAGTGCGGCAGCAGTTACGCGGCGACGGCTTCCGGAGTGGCAGCGCGGAGAACGACCGTGCCCGGAATCGGGTGGACGTTATCGGCCTTCTTGGCGGCCTTCTTTTCAGCCTTCTTTTCGGCTTCCGCTGCGACTTCTTTTGCTGCCTTTTCCATGGCAGCCTTGTGAAGGCGGATGACGCCATGCATGGCGGAAAGCGTCGCGTGATCGGTGCCGACTTCTTCGGCCTTTTCAATCAGGCTTTCCATCTTGGCGACAAGATCGAATTCGGGCTTCTTGGCGTCCGCCTTTTTGGTTTCCTTGACATAATCAGCCGGGGCGATTTTCATCGCGGCTTCCATGTCGGATTTGCCCTTGCGATATTCGAACTTTTCGGCCTTGGCGTCGAATTTGCACTTGCCGAATGCGGTCGCCCATTTGACCAGACCGGCGCGATAGTTGCGCGGTGTCACCTCGTAAAGTGCCTGCACATAGCAAGCATCGTTGTGAGCGTCCAAGTGGGTGAGGGCAGAGGCGGCAAGCTGATGCTCGCGTTCCTTGAAGGTTGCGACCTGCTTGGCGCGACCTGCGATTGCGTTTGCGAGTGCCTTGCCCTTGATGATCTGGAAAGTTGCCATTTTGATATCTCCGTTTGTTTGCATGATTGCGGGGTTCGTTCCGATAGAACGCATAGGGGGCGACCGTTTCCGGCCGCCCGCTAGATTTTCCATCGTTGCATGATTGCAGAATGAAATTGATTTGTTCTCTGTATACCGCGTCACTTGTCGACCGGTCGCACGCTGCACATTCCCATAGTGTGCCGTCTCGTTACTGTCCTGCTATCGCTGGCCAGTGTGAGCGCCGGGCTATCCCCGGAGTCCTCATGTGGGCTTTCTAAGTCAGCGCCATACATGAGTTTGCGCCCGATTGACTGGCCAGTGTGTCAAGCTGGCAGCGGATCAATCAACTATTCATTGCGACTGTGCAGACCGTCCCACTCACCTTTGCCGGTCAATCGCTGCAACTCGCCTCATGAATGAGAACTTGGCAGAAACCTTACGGCATGCCCGGAAGGGCAGGGAGCAAGAGGAAAGCAGCGCTGTCAAAGAACGGACCGGGAGGAAACGGTTCAGCCGTCAAAGGCCGGTCACCACCGGAAATCACCGGCTTGACCACGTACATAGTGCAGATATTGCGCGATGACAATACACAAAAAGCAGAAAATGCGTTTTGAGATGCATTTTATATGCGTGCTTCATATCGCCAAGGCTTTGGCCAGGTCGAAACGTGACATTGATTAAGCGCTCGCCAGTTGGGCAACCGGGCTTGCGGCTTACAATCACGCGTCCAGTTCATGGCCACACACTGGCGTCATAGCGCCACCACGCCACGCCATGGCCAGATCGCACCCAATACCTACCCTTAACCGTCGTGCTGCCATCACTGGCCAGCTTGTCGCCTCATGCCGTTGCAGGGAGAGAGAGGAGAGAGGCAGAGCGAAGCGAGGAGAGAGGGACAGGACGCCACGCCACCACCACGCCACCGCATGCCAGCTTGCCCGCCTCTGTCCGTTGTCGCTGTCATCTCATGGCAAGCATGCCGCCGGGTGACTGGTCAGCGCATGCCGTGCTCGCAGTCACCACCACCACGCCAGATAAAGGCCCCACCACCCCGCCAGTTAAAAAATGAACGGCCAGCCCGGGACCGGCGCGCGAGCTCATATTTTCCGCGCTCTCCAAAAACCCCCAAAGCAGCCGAATCAGACTCGAGCCAGACCTGCGATACCTCTCCGCGGTCGAGGTGGTTCCAATTAAATTTGTAGAAACTTGGTATTTCGGCGGATGCGAAATATTGAATTTTTGGGCAGAATTTTAAGAGATTTCAAAAACTTGAATTAAAAAATTCAAAAAGTCCGTGCTACAAGGAAATTTGCAATCTCGGTTGACTTTCCAAATTGTTGAGTCATAACAGCGGCATAGACCAGAAGTGCGCCCGAGCAAAACAGCTTCGGGCGTTTTAAATTTCTAGCGGGGTAGAGCAGTCTGGTAGCTCGCCAGGCTCATAACCTGGAGGCCGCGGGTTCGAATCCCGCCCTCGCAACCAACTCGTGCTATAGCGCGATTGGCGATCGGGACAGTGACCGAGCCAGGTCCAAGGTTGAAGCCGAACGAGTAAGGCCATGACCGTCTAGTTCACTCTGCTGGCGACGGATAGCCGATAGCAGGGTGGTCGTGGGTTCGAATCCCTACCTGACCTGATCGCCAACCAATTCGCGGGAAATCGCAACGAAATTGGCGGGCCGACCTGAAAAGCAGGGTCGGGTAAGTCACCTGCAGTAGCCATGGGCCTAGCGTTCTCGCTGAAAGCCTGACCTCGAAACCTCGCCAATTGAATACCTGGAGCGCGCTCACCGACAGGCGCGTTGAAAACGGAGTGGCTGCAGCGGTGAGGCGGCCCTCCAATCATTCAAGGTTGTATCAGCCGTCCGGTTTGTGCCGAAATTTGCGGGTTTATACCAACCAAAGATGGAATTTCGGTCCCTTGGGCATCAAAACCTTTCGCCGCTGGCGACCCGCACGGATCATGGAGACGCCGCATACGAAGCGCAGCCATGAAAAGCGGCGTGGTTCCGCCCGTGAGCGTGGCTACGATCGCGATTGGGAGCGGGTAGCGGCGGAATATCTGAAATCAGTCAACCATCTCTGCGAGGAGCACCTGAGGCGCGGTTACCTGGAGCCGGCCGAGCTCGTCGACCACGTCGAGCCATTGCGTGATCGACCGAAACGCAGGCTTGACCCGACCAACCTCGATGCCTTGTGCCGCCAGTGTCACGACGGGTGGAAGCGGCGCCTTGAAGCGTATGCGAGACGTATGAACCAGATCCCGCTTCTCCCAATGTGGGTGAAGCACCCGGATACACGGCCGGCGCATTTTCAAATCCGCTGCGATGGGCCCCTCAGAGAAGCGGACCGATGCGAAACAAGCGAGCCGAGGACGAGATAGACGACGAGGTCGACACCTTCGAGCCAGAACAGACGGCCGGAGAAGTTGTCACCTTGCCGAATTACTCGGCGATACCCGAGCCGACGATCCCGCTCGATCCGGGAGGGCGCAATGTCTACGACACCTGGTGCCGCAACCTGATCGAGATCGGCCAGTTGACGGCAATCTCCGTCGCCTACGTCGAATCGCTGGCCCTGGCGACGGATGAAATCGCCACTGCCAAGAGAAAAGAACGCAGCCTCCGCGGCCCCATGGAAATGAGGCGCAGCGCGACGCTTAAGCTGGAGCGCTACATTGGCAACAAGACAGTCGAAGGGCCGGGCCGGGGCGAAAACCCCTTCTCTGCTTTCGGCTTCGCGAAAAGAGCTCGACAGCGGCGTCACCCTCACGATTGAGGGCGGAAAGTACGCCGACTATGTCAGGATCGGTGTTTTGTATGCCGAACTGGTCGTCGACGAGAAGATCCCGGCGTGCCGCCTGATCATCCTCGCATGTCAGCGGTTTCTCGACATGCGGCGGATGGCGGCCGAGACCGGTAACGAGTTCTACTGGTCCGATGAGCACGCGATCGAGGTTTGTGCGTTCATCGAGCAATTGCCGCACGTCAAAGGCGTGCTGGCAAAGCAGAAGATCCGGCTCGAGCCGTGGCAAATCTGGATCCTGATCGCGATCTACGGCTTCCGATGGGCGGATACCGGTGATCGCGTGGTCACGATCGCCCAGCTCGAGATCACCCGAAAGAGCGGAAAGTCGCTGCTGGCGGCCGGTATCGCACATTATGAACTCGGGCCTAACGCGCATATCGGCGATGACCTGTACATCATCGCGCCGACGGCGGCACTAGCGCTCAAGGTGCTCGAGCCGATGAAGAAGATGGTCGAGTTTACCCCGACCTTGAAGGAGCACTACGCGGTAACGGACGTGAGCGACCGGATCACGTTCCATGAGACCGACAGTTACGCGATGATCCTGCCGGCGTCCGGCAAGAAGCAGGATGGCCACGACCCGAAAGTCGTCATCGCGGACGAGTTCCACTCGCTGCCGGCGTCGATCTTCAACGTGATGAAGTCGGCGCAGGGCGCGCGACCGGAATCGCTGTTCCTCGAGATCGGCTCGGCTGGCTACAACGCCTTCGGTGTCGGCTGGGACGAGCGCAACATGGCGATCGAAGTCCTGGAGGGTAAGCGCACCCGCTGGGAGCTCTTCGCCGCGATCTTCACGATCGACCAAGAGGATTTCGGCAACTGGCGCTCGGACATCGTGCTTCAGAAGGCAAACCCGAACGCCGGCATCTCCTTGCCGCTTCGCAAACTGCGGCAGGAAGTCGATGAGATTTTCACAAGCCCGCGGAACAAGAACGAAACGCTCCGCACCAGGTTCAACGTCTGGGGCCTTGGTGAGGGCAAGCTCATCTCCCGCGACCAGTGGGACGCTTGCCTCGATAAAGACCTCACTCGGCGCCTGTTCAAGGGCTGCCGGGCGTGGGCTGGGGTAGACTTGGCAAGTCGAAACGACATGATCTGCTACGTCATTTTGGTCGAGATGGGAGAGGATATCGTGCCATTTGCGCGGTATTACGTCCCTGAGAGCGGGCCGTGGATCGAGGATGAAGAGGTAACCGCTCTCTACATGCACTGGAGTAGCGAGGGTTACCTCACTTTTACCCCGGGTAGTTACCACAAGTACAATTCTCTACTCGCCGATCTTGAGGCCGACCTGGAGTATTTCGACGTAGAGATGATCGCGGTCGACGATCGGGAAGCCAACGCGGTAATGGCGGTTCTCGAAGGGAAGGGTCACCCGGTTGTGGCTTTCCGGAAAAACGCCACGAACTTTTCCGAGCCGACCAAGGACATCATCGCGCGCACCACGGGTCGCGTGAAGGGGTTGAGGCACGACGGAAACCCGATCCTCGCCTGGAACGTCGAAAACACGATTGGCGGTTACAATACGGCGGATCTGGTTCTCCCGAAGAAGATCGCGCCGAACTCGAACATGAAAATCGATGGCTTCGACGCCGCGGTTCAGGCCAACGCCTGCCGCTTGCAGCTCGTCGAATTCAAGGACGAAAAGCGCAAACCGAACCCGATGGCAGAACGTGGCGTCAGGGTCATGGAGTAGGCCGGAATGTCGGACGAAAAACAGAGTGGTTCGCCGATGAACGCGCGATCGCTGTCGCGGTCGGCCGACGAAGTGTGGACATTGCAGGAGTACGGTGACCGGCTGTTCTCGATTGGCGGCAGCATCTTCGGTCCCGAGCGCACGATGTTCCGTTTGGCAGTGTCGAACCTCTGCATTGAGGTTCTATCGCAGGACGTCGCGAAGACGCCGCTCTATCTCCGGAAGCGCACAAAGTTTGGCTGGGAGATCGTGGCGCCCAAAGCACATCCGGTCGCGGCTCTGATCAACTCGATGCCGAACCCGTTCCACAACGGCATCTACGACCTGATGCGCGAGACTGTCTCCCACCTGGCGATTTCCAGCGAGGTCTATTTCGCCGGGAGGCGGACCAATGGTGGGGATCTGCTTGAATTCTGTTCGATCCCGCGCGGTCGTGTCGCCGAGGCGGCGGTCAATATCGAGAACCGCCGCTGGTACTACGACATCCAGCCGAGCAGTAATCACGATATGGCGCTGTACGGCTGGGCGCGGGGGCGGCAGCCGGCGGGGACCGTCAGCCATGTCCGCCATCGCTCGCTGAACGGGAACGAAGCCTTGGCGACGTCAGCGCTTTCGCGAAGCGCGGTATCGCTCCTGGAGACCATGCAGGAATTCCAGTCCGGCTCCTACGGGAACGGTGGTGTGCCGGTGGTTGCCTTCGGCTTCCCGGATGCGCTGGACGACAAGCAATTTGAGCGCCTCAAGGAAGGGTTCCGTCGGGCGATCAAGAAAGCGCAGTCGGATGGAACTCCGGTCATCCTCGAGGGCGCCGACGGTGAGGTGCCTCAGGTCCACAAACTGTCGCAGTCGGCGACGGACGCGGATTTCATCAAGTCCAATCTGAGCGCGGCGATGGACGTGATCAGGTTCTTCCGCGTGCCGCCGCACAAGGTCTACCTGATGGATTCCATCAAGTACGACAACATGGATTCAGCGGAACGCCTCTACGTCGACGATACTCTTCGGAGTTACTTCAACGACATCGTCGAGGGTCTGAACCGCGTGCTCCTGACCGAAGAAGAGCGGAAGCAATATTCGCTCTGGTTTGACACCGATCAGGCCTACGCGATGAACCCGAAAGAGCGGCAGCTCATCGTCGAGAGCCGCTGGAAGAACGGGATGATCGAATTCGACGAGATGCGCCGGAAGATCGGCGAGAACTCGATCGGCGGCGATGCTGGCCGGGTGCGGATGATTTCCGGGAACTTCGTTCTCGTGGACCCCGGCAACGAAGTCATCATGCGTGCCGGCGGGAACACGCCGGGCGGCGAGGATCCGGCCGACAAAACGGACGACAAAGACAGCGACAAGGGGCTCCGCCTCGTCGCAAGCCGAGAGGAGTAGGATATGCCGGTTAAGAAGGAAGTCAGCCTCGACGAGGTGCTCGAGTCCCGCAAGGATTTCTCCGACGGCGACGGCGGCATTTACAAGGCGCATATCTCCCCGCGTTCCTGGAATGACGAAGAGCGGTCCGCCGTCTTCATCATGAGCGCCGAGACGGAAGACCGTTATCGCGACGTCGTGGTGCAGGCCGGCATCGACAGCTCTCATTTCGAGAAGAACCCGGTGGCACTGTTCGGTCATCGCTCCTGGGATATGCCGATCGGCACCTGGTCGGATCTGCGCATGGTGAAGGCATCGCCGCGCCGGACCGAGGGAAAGCTGACGTTCACCGAAGCGGGCGTCGACGAGATGGCGGACCGGACCGCCAAAAACGTCAAGGTGGGCGTGCTCAAGGCCTGCTCGATCGGGTTTCGCCCGCGGATGGTCGAGAAGATCCTCGACGACGAGGGCAACTGGACCTGGGGCTACAAGTTCAACGACACCGAGCTGTTCGAGTGCTCGGTCGTGACGATCCCGGCGGTCCGCGAGGCCCTGATCAAGGGCACTGCAAACGGCGACAAGGTTTCCGACATCATCGACCCGGTGATGATTGAAGATTTCCTGGAGACCGTGCGCGCCAATCCGGCGGTTTCGAAGATGGTCGATCGCGAGCTCTATGAATCGGTGCTCCGTGAGGTGACCGGCAACAAGACCTTTGGCAATGTCGGCACGATTTCAGTCAACGCCGAACGGCCCGAATGGCTTGACGAGCTCAAGGACGTTGCGGATCGCATTGAGCGTGCGACCGGTGGATCTTCCTCCGATCAGGAGGAGGAGAGTGAAGATCAGATCGATCCCATCCAGAAGGAAACCTTCGACGCGGTCGAGCGCGCACTTTCCGAGGTCGAGCCGAAGCTCGAAGAGCTCGGTGATGAGGATGAGGAGCGCAAGTCGGCGCTGTCCGGCCTGTTCTCGCGTGTCCGGTCGATCTTCACCACGGAGAAGAACGAGGAAGAGCAGAAGCCCGTCCTCGCCAGCGAGGAGCAAAAGGCGGCCCTGAAAGCCCGCCTGGAAGCCCTCAATCTGGACAAAACCGCCGCCTGACGACGGTTTCACAGATGGTTCCGCAAGGAACCTGCAGCCCGCCCGAACAGTGGCGGGTTTTTTTTGCTCAAACAACAGGAGAAACAGATGCTTGAGCAGCTCAAGAAGGCCCTTGCGGAAAAGGTCAAGGGGTTGGACGCGCTCGAGACGCGTGCATTCGCGACCGACGCGACCGAAGAGGAAACCAAGGCACTCGAGACCGCATTGAGCGAGATCGAGGATCTGAAAAAGCAGATCGCCACCGCTGAGACCATCGAAGCTCTTCGGCGTGACGCCGCAGCCCCGGCCGGCGACACGGCCGGCACCACCACTCCGGCTTCCGCCAAGAGCGCGACCGAGCCGGCGCAGAAGCTCGGCGCCGTCATGTGCGGCATGATCAAAGCCTACCGCGAAAGCGGTGCGAAGGGCTTCAAGGCGACCGCGTCCGCGATGAGCGAGCTGGGTCACGAAAGCCTTGCGAACGATCTCGTCGCGGCTAACACCAAGTCGATGAACTCGGTCGACGGTGCGTCGGGCGGCGTGATGATTCCGGAGACCTTTGCACCGGATGTCATCGGTCTGCTCTACCCGATGTCTTCGTTCATGTCGGGCGATCCGACGGTCCTCCCGATGCCGCGCGGCTCCTACCGCCAGGCGAAGGGTGCGTCCGGCGCGACCGCCGCGTACCGGGGTGAAGGTGTCGATATCCAGGTGAGCAATCCGACGCTCAAGGATATCAACATGACCGCTCACCTCCTGAGCGGCATCGTCCCGCTCACCAACCAGCTCATCAGCTACTCGCTGGGCGCTGCCGAGCGGTTCGCACGCACCGACCTTGCGATGGCGATGTCGACCAAGATGGACATGGCCGGCTTCCTGGGAACTGGCGTCGACGACGACCCGACTGGCATCATGAATGCAGCGGGCGTCTATTCGGTGGCCGCCACCAACTCCACCACCCCCACACAGGCGCAGGTGGACGCGGACGCCCGGAAGCTGCTCAATCGCTTCACGCGCTATCCGATCCTCCGCCAGAAGCTCGCATGGCGCATGTCCGTCACCACCAAGGGCTACCTTGAGGATATGACGGACGGGAACGGGAACTACATCTACCCCGAGCTCCGCAAGGAGAGCCCGCGGTGGAAGGGCTATCCGGTCGAAGTCGCCGGCACGTTCCCCGAAAACCTCGGCGCGGGCACCAACGAGACCTATCTCGCCCTGATTTCGTTCGGCCACGTTCTGGTCGGTGATGCGAAGGGACTGGAGTTCGCCATTTCGGACCAGGCATCCATCAAGGTCGGCAACGACATGGTTTCGATGTTCTCGACCGATCAGACGGCGATCCGCGCCACGATGGAGCACGACTTCACCACTCGCTACTACGAGGCCGTCGCCTACCTTACCGGCGTGAAGTGGGGCAACGCCTGATAGGCGCATGAACCGAAGCTAATCGGTGGCGCTAAACGGGCGCCATCGACCCTCAAACCCGGAGAAAACCAATGAATCTCAAGGTCAATGGCCGCGGTCTGGTCGTGATGAAAGTCCTTCGCGCGTTCGGCGTCTACAAGGGGGGCCAGATCGCCGGCTTCGAGCCGCCTGCCGCAAAGACGCTCCTCGAGAAGGGGTACGCCGAGCTCTACGGCGAATCCGCCCCCACCGAGGCCGATAAGTCGGCAGTCGAAAAGAAGCCGGAGGGCGGGGACAAGTTCTTCGTCATCGCCACCGCAGAAGGCACGGTCTCGATCCCCGAGAACTGGACCAAAGAGCACCACAACAAGCGGATCGCCTGGGCGAAGGAAATCAAGCCGGATGCCGAGTCTCTCAACTCGGAGGGCGCCAACCAGATCATCGCGGAAGCGGTGAAGGACCAGGAAGCGGCCTGAGCGATCAGGCCCACCTTCCATTAACGCAAAAGGAGAAGCGACGATGAATCGCGCAGACATCCACAACGGCGGTTTTCGCTGCCGATCCGCATTCGGCGATAGCATCGCCGCAACCGCCGGCGGCGCCGGTGATGCCACCGAAGCGAATGGCAATTGGGTCAGTCGCGACGATGCGACCTCCGGCATGGCTGTTTCGGCGAAGCTGATCATCGCATATGCCGCCACCCTGGCGGAGGATGAGACGCTGTCGATCGACGTCAACATCCAGGACGCATCCAATTCCGGCGGAACCGGAGCGGCCGACTACGGCGCCGCCTATGAGGCCACCGATGTTGCGACCGGCGGCACCGGCGGCACCACCGAAGAGGGCACGATCGAGCTGGACTTCGATCTCTCCTCGGCGAACGAGTTCGTGCGCAGTCAGGTCACGCCCGATCTCAGTGCGGCAGATACCGACACGGCAACCCTGACCGCGACCTGGGTCTTCTTCGGCGCTCCCCAGCAGCCGATGAGTAAATCGGTCATCTGATGCCCGAGCGCAAAGCTCCCTGCGGCGCCGAACGCGCCGTGGGGAATTACCCAAATCGGGCCATCGGCGCATCCGAGCGAGATGGCCCTGAGCGAGTGGTGCGGGTGAATGGACCTGAAAATCCTCGAGAGATCGGACACCCGATGCGTCGAAAAGGGCCTGGTGAAGGAAAACTCCCGGGTTCGCCACGCAAGTGAAGACGCTCTGATTGATCAGGCGATCGAAGCTGCGGAGGAGTATGCGGAAGGTTTCATGAACCGACCGATCATGCTCACGAAATTTCAGTTGAGGGTGGCGCGCGTGCTGCCGGAAATCACGCTGCCGCGGCCGCCTCTGGTCGAACTGGTGTCGCTTGCGTACACGCCGAAAGGCGATGCGTCCGTAGAGGTCGATTTGAGCTCCGTCACTGAGCGGGAAGTCGACATGCTTTCTACCGTGACCGTCGCAGATCTATCGGCGACGAGCGGCGACATGACGGTCGTCTATACCGCCGGCCATGAAGAGGCCAGCGATGTTCCCTCGACGATCGTGCGTGCGGTGCTGCTTCTGGCGAGCCACTTCTACAAGAACCGCGAGGCTACCTTCATCGATTCCCGCGTTATGAACGTGGAGAAGAAGATCCCTTACGGCGTTCGCGACCTGCTGATCAGGCATCGCATCCCGAATGCCGATTCGATGATCAACGGGGGCTACTGATGCCAGCCAGTCCCATGCGGCGTACAAAGCTCGTGGCGTTCAGAAAGCGGACGCAGACGCGAGGCGGCGAGTTCGACGATTACGTCTGGGCGAATGTCTCGGAAGCGTGGGTCTCGATCAGCCCGGATCGCGGTCGAGAAGCTCTGTCCGCCGGCGAAACTCTGGCGAGCGTCGTCTACAGCGTGCGCGGTGACTATCTCGATCTCGAGAAGGTGACCGAAGACATGCTCATGATCTTCAATCCTGAGCACTCCTACGAGGGTGCCATGCCTGGCAACACAGTGGTCTACGAGATCAAGGCTGTGATGCCGGATGAAGAGTTCAATGAGGACATCCTTCTCAAGGTCATCCGAAGCAACCGGCCGTTGGCCAATATCAAGTAGGAGAAGAAAATGGCTACGATCAATTCGATCAAGCCCACGCCGGCAGGCGCGGTTGCTGCATTCACCCCCAGCACACCCGCAGGTGACGTCGTGCCGTATCTCGGTGGCGATCTCATTCTCGAGTTCGTGAACGGTCATACATCGGCCGTCACCGTAAATATCGTGCCCACCAAGCCGACCACCAATGTCTCTGGCGTGGGGCCAGTCAACGTGCCGACGCGGTCGCTGGCGCTCGGCCAGAATCAGCACGGCATCATCGCATTTTCGGAAGACGAGATCGGTGCCTATCTCAATACGTCGCGCCGAGTGCCGATCACGTACACCAGCGGCAACGTGGCACTTCTCGCCCGGGCGATCACTCGGCTGTAATGCTCAGTGAGTGGCGTAACCGGACATCGCCAGACAGGCGCGTCTCTGCGGCGTCTCGCGAACAGCCTGCAGCGACCGGTATCTGAAGCGTCGCGGTACGCTCTTGGGCCTATTTTGCGGGCGGCGAAGGCTAACTTGCTGGCGAACGGTTCCTATGTTTACGGTAATCTCTACCGGGGCATGGCGATCCGCCAGAAGGGTAAGACTTCTGCCAGCAACACCCACGCCGTTACGGCGACAGGAAAGGCAATTGGCGAAGCGCATCTCGTCGAATTCGGGACTGACCCACACTGGCAGCCGAGACGAGGCCGATGGCACCCTGGCGCGGATCCTAAGCCGTTCCTCACGCCTGCCTACGTCCAGAATGAGCAGGAGGCGATCAGGCGCTTTGGCGAGGCCTACGGGCCGGCCGTCGAGCGCCAAGCCGATCGCCTGAGAGCTAAGGGCAAGCTATGAAAGCGGTCACCGCCATTCGATCGATCATGCGTGACGATGCGGAACTTTCTGCCTTCTGCATGGGCGACATCCACATCGGAAACGTCCCGAACGGAACGCTGCGTCCAAATCTCGCCCTAATGCAGGTAGGCGGAGCCGATGGCGTCAACCACGATGGCCCGAGCCGCTTCCATAATGATGCGGTGCGGGTCTACAGCCGCGGCGATAGCGTCGAAGATGCGACAACGCTCTCTCGGCATGTGTTCCGCGTCTTGCACGGTTACTCAGGCGCTCGTTTCGAGATCCTGATCGATCTCATCCACCGGACCAACTCGGTATCAGATTACATGGAAGATGCTGACGTCTACCGGTGCATCGACGACTACCGAGTCCACTACAGCGAGGCATGAAATGGCGAGGAAATTCAAGCCGGCCCCCGAAGCTTCGGCGGTCGAAGAGGGCGAAGCTTTGCCCGAAGCACTGGCTGCCGAGGCGGTCGTGGAACCGGCGGAAGAGCCGAAGCAAGAAGCCAAGGACGCGGCCCCGCCCGGGTTCGAGGAAAGCACCTGGTCTGATGTCCCCATGTGGCGATGCCTGAAATGCGGAGAGACGACCTTCGACGTCAACGAGACACATCAGCATACCTGCAAGCAAGTCGGGTATCCCGTTAAAGGAGAAGACGAATGACCGAACGCCTTGGCTTTGGCACCACGCTCGAGATTGGCGACGGTGCGACCCCGAGCGAGAACTTTGCCACCATCGGCCAGATCGCGACCGGCCCGGATGTCGAGGAGTCTTCCGACAAGCAGGAAGTCACCAGCCACTCGAGTCCTTCGCGGAACGGCAAGCCGGTGAAGCAGTATATGGGTGGTCCGATTGATCCCGGATCGCTCACCTTCACCGTCAACTACGACTATGACAATGCCACTCACAAGCGGGCCACTGGCTTGAAGGGCATGATTGGCCTGGTCAAGACGTTCCGCCTCCGCGAGGCCGGCAGCACAACCCGTGAAACGTTCACGGCCCTCATCGAGCGTGTCGGCCGCCAGTATCCTGTCGGAACGCAGATGCAGATGTCGGTGACGCTCCAGATCACCTCCGACATCGCCGAAGAAGCTGTCGTGTAGGCGGACGATTGATGGCAGGAAAACTCCAAAGTAAGGCGCCTTTCCCTGAGGCGGGGAAGGGCGCCTATTTCCGCTTCACTCTCGGCGCGTTGGACGAGCTCGAAACGACCTATGGGCAGGACTACTACGAGCGGGTAGAGGCCGGCCTGAACAAGGGTTCGGCAAAGACCATCCTGCGATGCGCAGAGGTAGGGCTCTTCCAGCCAAACGAGACCGGCCGTGACGTCGTCACTCCGCTGGATCCTGACGAGCCCATCGAGTGGCCGCTTGAAAAGGCGACCGAGCCTATTCTCGACGCCCTGTCTCTCGCTTTGTTCGGGAAGAAATATACCGAGCTCCTGGAGCACATCGCGAAGCGTCAGGCTGAGATGGCTGCCGAACTCGATAAGATGGATGAAGAGGAAAACCCTTCGCAGGCCTCTCCGGCGTCGAGCGAATAGAGGCCATCGCCCATAGGGCGGGTCTGAAACCGGAAGAGGCCTGGCGGCTCACGCCCAGCGAAATCATTCGGTACGGGCGAAACGTCGCCCGCCTCGAGACAGAGAGATTCCGGCGCAGAATGATGGCTGAGTACGCCAACGCGTATCTGCACAGGGTCAAGAAGTTCCCGTCGCTCGACGGTTTCATGAACCCGGGAAAGTTGCCGTCCAAAGCGTCCATCGTCTCGGCCGTCCGCGCCGCGGCGGCGGCTCGCGCCGCATCACAAAATCGATAGGAGGCGGCAATAGTCGCAACAGTCGGGTCCATCCAGGTTCTGTTTGATGTGCAGTATGGAGCTGCCATCAACGGGATCCGGAGGTTCGCATCAGAGACCGAGCGCGGTGGGGACCGCGCCGATAGATCCGTCCGGCGCCTTGATCGCTCTGGTTCGTTGCTCAACCGGACCTTCGGCCGCCTTGATGCGTCGCGGTTCCAGACGCTATCGCTCAGCGCGCTCCGGGCATCAAACTCGGTCGATCGACTACGCGGTATCCTGCTCGCCACGACGACGTTGGCCGGTGGATTGGGAGCTGCGTTCACGGTTCGCGGTCTCCAGGAGTATTCCGACACTTGGACGAAGGTCGGAAACCGTCTTCGCATTGTGAAGAAAGATGTACAGGATCTTCGAGACCTCGAGGATACCATCTACCGCGTAGCGCAACGGTCACGCTCTCAGTACGAAGCCACCGGCGTTCTTTTTGCGCGCATCGCGACATCAGCCAAGCGATTGAACATCGCACAGACCGATACGCTACGTGTTACCGAAACGATCCAGAAGTCGTTTCTTGTAGGTGGCGCCACTCCCGTCGAAGCCGCACAATCCACCATCCAGCTTTCACAGGGTATCGCATCCAACCGTCTACAGGGCGACGAGCTGCGATCAGTTCTCGAGAACCCGGCGCTTGGCCAGTTGCTTGCCGATCGGATAACCGACGGTGACATTGGAAAGCTCCGCAAGCTTGCGGCTGACGGCGAGCTAACGGCCGGCGTAATTGTGCGCGCCTTCCGTGATGCAAGCGAGGAGATCGATGTTCTTTTCGCGCAGACCACCCAGACAATCGCGGAAGCCTTCACCCGGGTCGACAATGCCGTCATGCGCTCGATCGGGACTAGCGGTTCGATCAACTCGGGCGCGCGTGCGACGGTATCGGTTCTGAATGCGATCGCCGAAAACATCGACGAGATCGGAGATGCGCTGGTTCTACTCGGCGTCGCTCTCGGCTCGAGGCTTGGTGGGAAGGCGGTCGCCGGCCTGACGGCCTATATGTCGGCAACCAACCAGGCGCGTATTTCCACGCTAGATGCAATGCGTGCCGAACAGGCCGAAGCAGCATCCCTCGAAAAGTTGACCGCGGCTCGGCTCAGGGCGGCTCAGGCTGCATATGCCAACGCGCGCGCGGGCGCAGCATTCGGAACATCCCAAGTTAAGGCGGGGCGAGAGTTGCAGGCGGCGAATGCAGCTCACTACGCAGCAACGCAGAGAGCTTCGGTAGCGACCAAGGAGTTTAACACCGCGCTCCGTAATCAGACGGTAGTCGCACGCGCTACCGGCCTTGCAATGAAGGGTCTCGGCGGTGCGCTTGCGCTGGTGGGAGGGCCTGTGGGCGCAGCCTTCCTGGCTCTGGGCGCCACAATGTTCCTGTTGAGCAATCGCGCTGCCGAAGCAGAGGAACGGCTGCTAGAATACACCGACGCGATGTCGAAGGCGGGCGAGTCCTCGGAAAAGACTGCAAGCAGCGTCGATGAGGCGGCCAAATACTTCTCTCGACTGACCGAAAGCGCTGACAAGGCAACCCGCAACCTGAACCTGAATAAGGCCAAGCAGGATGCGGCAGCTCTGTCGTTGCAGCTCCGCGCGATGGCGTCGGAGGCGAACGGTGCAGCGCGTGATTTCTCCGGTGGCCTGGCGCGTGAATTAAATGGTCTGATCGAAAAGCTCTTGAGTGGCGAGATGAACGCCACTGAGTTCGGTGATGCCGTCAAGAATATCGAGAACGCTGATCCGGATGTCAGCGCGATACTGGTGGAGATCGCCAAAGTTGGTCTCGCTGCCGTCGGTGCTCTAGGCCGAGTGAAGGCGCTGGAGAGCGGCCTTGCGGATCTTGGGGCGATCGGCAAGTCCGGTCGGCCCGGGACACTTGATGGGAAAGTCATTCCGATCCCTGAGGACATCAAGGACCGGCTCAAGTCTGACCTGATCGAGCAGAAGGACGATCGCGTCAAGGCCGCTAACGAAGCAGGAACGTTGGACGAGTTCACCCGCCGGTTGTTCGGCCTCGATCCCGAAGATTTCGGCTCAAAAAAGAAGAAATCGCGCCTTTCCGATAGCGAAAAGCAGCTCAAAAAATTCAACGAAAGCCTCGCAAAGCTGCGCCAAGACAAGGCGGCGATGTTCCTTTCAGATCTCGACCAAAAGGTGGTCGATACGGCACAGTCGTTTGGCGTAGCCGCTGATGAGATCGACAAGTTCGTCAAGTCAGGCGGCGGTGCTGGAGACGTTTCGCCGCAGATCGCACAGATCCGGGCAGAGCTCGAGAAGATCGCTGACAACGAGAAGCTGAGCGCTGCAATCGACGATATCGCAGACTCGTTCGGCGACTTTTTCAGTGATGTGCTGAGCGGTTCGGAATCGATGGGCGACGCGTTCCTGAACCTCGCAAAGCGCCTCGCAGATGTCGCGCTACAACTCTTCTTCATCCAACCCTTAGTCGAGGGCATCAAAAACTCGATGCGCGGAGGCATTTCCGGCGGTGGAGGCTTCGGCTCAGCGCTTGGCGGTCTTGGCAGCGCTCTCCTCGGCGGTCTTACCGGTCTTGACAGCCTGTTCAGCTATGAAGGCGGCGGCAAAACCCCCCAGCGCCCGCGTGTTGGCGGCCTTGATGGCTTTGGAGGCCATCTCGCGATGGTCCACCCGAACGAAACCATCGTCGATGATATCCAGCCGTCCGGCGGAATGGGCGCTTTCCAGGGGGATGTTGCGGTTGCCGGCCCATCCTATGCCCCCACCTACAATATCGACGCGCGTGGGGCCGACCAGGCGGCGATTGCAAGGCTGGAGCGTGCACTGGCGAAGCGTGACGAAACGTTCGGGCGTGACGTGTTCAAAGTCATGAAAAGCGTCCCAAACAGGAGGGTCAGGTGATGGCGAGACCAGATCCGCTTGAGCTACCGCACTATGACATGGTGTCGAGCCTTTTCACGCTCGATACCGGAACGGCCACAGCGCGCCACGCGAAAGGAAAAGCCGGAACTGATAGTCAAGTCCGAGATCCGATTTGGATTGCCGAATTCCTGACCAATTCCATGGAGAAGGTGGCAAGAAAATCCTTTTCGGCGCGGCTCGCTAAGCTCAGATTTCCTGGCCAAACCTTCCTCGCCTGGGACGCCTCTCAGCGGCATCCACTCAACTATCCGGACGGCGTTCCTCAGATCCTTGCGTCGACCTGGGACGGAACGGCAACGATCTTGAGTCTCGCCACTCCCGGGCAGATCAACGTTGGCGGCATCCCACCAGGCTTCGTTCTGCTTGAGGGTGACAAAGTCGGCATCGTTGAAGGTGGAATCTATGGTCTATTCCAGGTTGACGCGGACTGTGTCGCCAATGGGAGCGGCAATCAGGCGATCAAGGTTCTGCCGCTCGTTGACACCCGTCTCTTTTCCTCTTCAGGAACTGCGGTTCTCTATCGGCCGAAAGCCAAATTCAGCCTCGACAAGTCCTCTGTTTCCGAAGACGGATCGTATCTTGACACGCCCATTTCGTTCACCGGCTACCAGGTGCTCGTCTGATGCGCTCGTTCGATCCAGAAATCCTCGACCTTCTCGATGAAGGAAGGATCAAGATCGCCGGGATGATCCGGTTTGATTTCGGGGAAGGCTCATACGGTTTCATCCAACGGTGGTCTGGATACACCTATGATGGTGTTGATTATGAGCCCCTTCCGGAAGGAATCATCTCGATCTCGGACCTGTCGTTCGGCACGGGCACGACAGCGGCCGGGTTTTCGGTAGTTCTGGCGGAGAGCCCGGACGAAGGGTTGACGCCTGAGGTAATCACGCAAGTTGAGAATTACTCCTATCGGGATCGGCCTGTCACCATCTACGACATGTACATGCACCCCGATACCGGTGCGGTTCTGAGCAATCCGATTCCAATGATCCGGGGCTACATCAACGCTCTGCCGCACTCGGAAGACCCGGAGCGCGGGTATCTTCTGACAGCCGAGTGCGAAACCCGCGCGCTCGACTACTCTAAGGTCAATGGCCGAATCCGCTCCACGGACGACCAAGCGCGGCGCTGTCCGGATGGCGCGACCGATCTCTTCTATCAGGAAGCCGGTACTGCTGGTCGCGTCAATCTCAAATGGGGCCGGACGTGACCCGGCATCTGGAATGGGAAAAGCGCCTCAACGGCGTTTTGGAAACCTATCGAGATCTCCCAGGCGATTGGGGTGTTTCCGACTGCTGGATTATGGCGACGGACGCATATCTCGCCGTGACCGGGGAAACTTTGCTGCCCGAGCTTCGCCAATACCGTTCGGAGAAGGCCGGATATCGGCTGTTCGCCAAACACGGCTTCACCACGGTCGGGCAGGCGCTCGCCTCTGAACTGGAGGCGGTCAACCGGCTGAAAGCGAAGCGCGGGGATCTCTGTACGATCGAGCGCGACAGTGTGGAAGCGTGCGGCGTTATCATGGCGCGCGGCGTGGCCGTGAAGTCGTTAACGGGTCTCGATTTCTACCCGCTCACCGAAATCAAACAGGCTTTCCGGGTTTACTAAACGATGCCCTTCATCACAGCTGCAATAGGTGCGATCGCTGGCGCGATCGGCGGAGCCCTCTCGTTCATTGGCGGCGCGATCGGTGGCCTCGGCTTCTTTGGGAAAGCGCTGCTCTCCATTGGCCTTAATGTAGCAGTTGGCGCCATCCAGAAAGCTTTCGCGCCGAAGCCGAAGGCGCCGCCGTCAGGCGTCGAACTCGAATTGCAGATCGGATCAAACATCACCCGCAAGGTTATGTGTGGACTTTGCGGCTCGGCCGGGCATTTCATCTATGCGAACACCTATGGCGCCGGCAACGCGTTCCTCCAGCAGATTTACGTCCTGTCCGACTTCTACACGACGTCACTCGACAAGGTTTGGCTCGATGGTGAACACGTCACTCTTGGCGTCGAGGATCCGATCAAGGGGCGCGTTGTTACCTCTGGCGACTACGCTAACCTGATCTGGGTGAAGTTCTACGATGGCTGGCAGACCAGCGCGGACAGCGGCTTGGTCGATAACGCGAACCCATCGACACGCTGGACCGAGAACCATATCGGTTTCGGCACTTCCTATGTCATCCTGACGCTGAAATACGATCGGGAGAAGTTGGCAAACCCGCCTCAGGCGTTCTTCGAATTCAAGGGCGCTCCGCTATACAATCTGCGACTTGACGACACGGTGGGCGGTGACGGCGATCATCGGTTCAACGACATCTCGACCTGGGAGTACAGTGACGACCCTGTCCTGATCGATTACTGCTACCGCCGCGGCTTCTCGATTAATGGCGACCTGTTCTGCGGGATGTCGATGGCGGCATCCGATCTGCCTATCTCTGAATATGCGACTGCCGCCAACATCTGTGAAGAAGACGTGGGTGGGCGCGTGCGATATCGCTGCTCTATCGGCCTAGATTGCTCGGCAGAACACGGCGATAACATCGATGCGTTGATGTTGTCCTGCGGCGGCATGGTAGTTCATGGCGTGGACGGTACATTCCCGCTGATCGGAACCGACCAAGCCATCGTTGCCACCCTGACCGATGACGATTTGATCGTCGGCGAGCCCGTGGATTTCCAGCGCCTCCGGGCCATGGATGAACTGGTTAACTCCGTTTCTGGAACCTATCCGAACCCGGAAAACCAGTGGTCTCCAGCCGGATATCAGAGGGCGACGGATACAGAGCTTGTGACGGCCGATCGCCGCACCAAGGACGTCCAGATTAACTTCGACACAGTTCCGGATGGTGAACAGGCCAGTCAGCTTGCCGCGATCTACCTGTCGGAGAACCGTTTCGAGGCGACCGCAACGATCACGGTTCGGTCGCGATGGATAGTGCTAGAGCCAGGTGACTGGATCAGGTGGATCTCGGTACGCTACGGCAATCGCGTCTACATGGTGACGGATACCGGACTGAAATCGCTAGGTAACGACAAACCGCGCTGCGTCACGCTCAGCCTGCAGGAGCGCGACGGCGAGATCTACGAGACGGTCGGTGTCACGCTGCCGCCCGCAGCAATTCCACCTGGCACCCCGGTCTATCAGCAGCAGCTCGTGGATTTCGCCGCTGTCGGCGTGATCGGAGCGGGCGCGAACAGCCTCGTCTATCCGATGATCCGCGTGAGCTGGTCGACGCCGAGCGACCCGACGGTCGCCGAGATCGTTGTCTTCTGGCGCGCCAAGGATGGCCCGGGACCGACCTTCTCCCGCGTGATCAAGGTCGGCACGAATATCGCAGTCCTGACGGAAGGCGTGGTTTCGGAGACGGAATATGAGGTCTGGCACCAACTCGTTGCCGATCCTGCGCGCGCGACCAGCCCGACAGCGCCGATTGGGGTGACGACGCCCTATGCGCCCTCGCGTGACGTCGAGGTGACACTTGGGCAGTTGCAGACGGATGTTTATGGCTCGCTCACGAACATCCGTGCAATTCTTGACGATCTCTCGGCCACGGTTACCGATCTCGCGACATCGTCGGCTCAGGGGCAATTGTCCGTTCAGAGCAACATTCAGGACACGATGGCGGTCTTGGGCGATGCAGTCGCGCTTGTCAGACAAGAAACACGCGTTCTTGCAAAAGCCGATCTGGCGCTCGCCGAGCAGATCACATCGGTCTCGGCCTCGCTGGGCGACCTTCTTGCGCAGGGGTTGCTCAGCATCCAGGCGCAGGCCGGCTCCGGCGAAGTCCTGGCCCGCATCGTGATCTATGCCCGTGCCAGTATTGAAGACGACTTCGAAGAAGCGGGAATGGAACTTCAGGTTAAGTCAACCGGTGGCGTCCTTTCCTCTCAGGTCGTTTTCAACGCGAACAAATTCGTGGTCACCGATGGCAGCAATGAAAACCTGCCGCTCGTCTTCGAGGGGGGGGAGCTCAAACTCTATGTCGCCCGAATGGCGAAAGCCATTTTGGATGAAACCATCGAGACGGCTGACGGAAAGGTGAGGATCGGCAATTTTGGCGGTGGTGTCTCCGGCATCAGGGTATCGACGTGATGCCGGAGCTCTTCATTGGGATCGATTATGAGGGCGTGCCCTGCCTAAAGATCACCAAGGACAGTGCCGACGATCCGGCAACGACGCCGGACAGCGAGCGGGAGAAGTTCGCCTATAACTCGAAGGACGGGGCGCTGGCGGAGCTGGCAGATATTGCGTCGCCATTGGTGGCGGATGTCTTGGACCCATCCGAGTGGGGCAACGTCAAGACCATAGACTATGGAAACGGAAACCAAACGAAGATTTACTTCTCGCCGCCGGCATCCAACGAATACACCTACGAGAGAGCAATGGCTCGTGGTGCGTCTGGGGGCGTGGAGAACCCGGACGGCGAAATTTTCTACAGCACCCGCTATTTCGATAATCTGGTCTACGACTGCCCCATGCTTTCCGATGCCTGTCAGATCAGAAGCACAGGACGGTTCACAAGCGTGTACACGCTCGCCTACGACTTCTTCATCATCACATCGGGGTCTTTTGAGTACGCCGATGCAAAGCAGTCGGTAGTAGCCGACGATTATACGGTTGATGCAGGCACGCCAGCTCTCCAGACACGTCCGTCAGCCGCCTCAGTATCTGGCGGCATGCGTGTCATGCGGTATTGGGATTTTGGCAGCACAATAGTTGTTCTCCGCGATATCGCTGCGGTAGCCCGCAAGGGGGGCAGGAAGCCAGACACAATTCTTGGCCCGATATATGATCGGTTCCAGGTCGCTTGGAACCTGCCGGCGGACAACACGCCCCTGGCTATAGCCCCAGACATCACAGGAACATCGGGCGTCGACGCCATCGTCATCAGCCCGACCGAGTTCAAGGTTGCGCGGCCGGGCTATGATGTCGACACGGCCACCTTCGACGAACTCGTCTTCTCGGCGGAGCGGCGGCCTGCAAAGATCATTGCTGCCGGTGACGTTCTTGTGCCCGCTGGCACGATTTACGAGATCGAATGCGGCTTCGATCTTCCCGACACAATCGCCGTCGAGCAGGCCACCTATAATGCGGGAATAACATTCCCGTTCCCCTACAATCTCTACATCGATGACTCATGGAACTTCGAGTACGAGATTTCCGGATCAAAGGTGATCCTGCACAACGACAAGGGGATCAACTACCGCGTCCGTTACATGGTGTTGGCAACCGACGCTGAAGGCCCAACCACCGGCACGAACGACGTGTTCCGCAAGATCGAGGTCGATGGCGAGGGCGTCTTCCAGATCCTGCGTCCCGGCGCGGCCGAACCGCCGACCCTGGCAGACATCATCATCGACAGCCGGTGGCCAAGCATCCCGATCCTGAAGGAAGGTTATATCGAGGTTGGCATCGGCGACCTGACGCACACCATCGATTTCGACAATCCCCGCGACCTGTTCCCGTTTGTGAAATTCTCCGTGGTCCGCGCCGGTCCGGGCGGCGTGAACCTGGCAGTCCCCCCTATTGTCCGCAAGCGCATCAACAACACGGGCAGTGACTACTCCCGCCTCGGTGCTGATACAACCTACTGCGACCTGTTGAGCAACACCCAGATCCGGTTCAGCACCTTCCGTGGGCGCAGGATCGAATTCCGACCGGGCAGCGGCACCACCACCTACGATGCCTATCCCGTGATTGGCATCCGCTACTACATCCTCGGCATCCCAAACTAGGGAAATCCCATGACACAATACGTCACTGGCGGCACGATTGCCGTCACGAACGGCTCTCCAGTCGTGACCGGAACGCTGACCAGTTTTCAGGCCTCGCTCGTTGCAGAGGGTTCGATCCTCTACGTGAAGGGTGCCGCCTATCCGATCCAGTCGGTGCAGTCCGATACCCAGCTCACGCTGAAAATCCCCTATGCCGGCACCACGGAAAGCGGACTTGCCTACACGATCGGCCGCGCCGAGGCGATCCAGTCCCAGACCGTGCTCAACGCCAACAAGACGGCCGTTCTGCTCGACAATCTCCCGGTGTTCAGCCAGCAGGGCAAAGCGCTGCTGCAGGCACCTGATTTCGTTGCGCAGCAGGCCATCCTCGGCTTTTCCGGAACCTACAGCTTCGCCTTTGACGACGCCACGGCAATGGCAGACCCCGGCGCGGGCAACTGGCGGGCGAACCATGCGACGCTCGGCAGCGCGACAGCGATCGCCATTTCGGCGCTTGACGCGAACGGAGACGATCAATCGGATTTCCTCGTCTCGCGCTTCCTGTCGACGTCTTTGTACAAATGCCAGATCGGCATCACAGAAGGCGGGGTGCGGAGCCAGGTCAACGCCACGGGGATCACCGACAACGGCGACTGGCTTCTGATTGCGATCGACAACACATCCTGGATCAATGACGGTGCCATGGCGCTTGCCGATGCGGACCCCTGCAGCTTTGTGTTCGTGTTGACGGGCAACAAGGGCGCAGATGGTGTGGATGGCGCGCCCGGGTCGTCCAATGTCGTCGGCACGTCCACTACCTCGCTGACGATCGGCACCGGCAACAAGACCTTCACCATTGCCCAAACCAACCGTGGCTGGGGCGTGGGCGCTCGTCTGCGGGCGTCATCCACCGCTGCGCCCTCGGTTTTCATGGAAGGCGTTGTGACCGCCTAT
>CEQC01005185.1_pt1 | contig 57104 bp, 59 predicted proteins | sample 531021 | NCBI WGS metagenome assembly CEQC01 (sample SAMEA2621213, study PRJEB7988) | marine metagenome | biome: marine biome (ENVO:00000447); feature: surface water layer (ENVO:00002042); material: "saline water (ENVO:00002010), including plankton (ENVO:xxxxxxxx)" | depth 5 m
GCCTATACGCCAAGTTGAGATATTAAAAAGTATCTTAACAAACCCCGACTCTGATCTAGAGCATCACGGGAACATTGTAGTAACTAAAGCCATTGCTTCTCCAGACTTGAAATCTGCGAGATGGGCTATCGCTAATACAAACTGGCAATATGACGATGATCCTCCAAGCCAAGGGGGGCCAATAGCATATGTATATGCTGATGAATGCGAAGACCCTGTAGGAAAAAGAAAGACGGGTCACGTTAAAAAGATATATCTCCCTGTATCCCCCTCCCAGGATCCTAATGTAGAAGAGGGCGATGTTATTATGTTCTTTGCATCCAACGACGGATCATATACCGCCGTGGGCTATGGTGACGCTCGGATAGGTTCCCTTCTTCATAGCACTCAAACAGAAAGAGCAATAAAGGGCTGGGCTTTAATGGATGGTACTAACAACTCCAAGGAGAAGGGCGGTTCTGGTATAGACGGTAAAGACCGGTTTTTGCGACAATGGAATGCAAGTAGCAGTTCGGGAACTACTGGTGGCGCTACAAGTAGTAGCTTAACCATTGAGGGTACTGTTAGTGCTACAGACATAGGCAACCACAGTCATACACTTAGCCAAAGCACCATCGGAACGGGCAGTGAAAGTACGGTTGATGTTGTTACTGGAACGCCAACAGGGGATTCAGGCATTGATCTAAGCAATGTAAGCGTAACTTTTACAGGTGCCGGTGGAAGCGGAAGCCCGTCAGCTTCAAGTGTACCGCCTTATGTATATGTTGCAGTATACGAAAGACTCAACAACTCAAATAACAGGTTACAGTAATGAGCATATTCAAAGATTTAATGGACGGGAAAGAAATCCCGAGGAATGTACTAGCGGGAATTGTTGGCGATCACGGCGGAAGCCTTAGGCTGATAGGTGGTGTTCCGCATGTAATTAACGCGAGAGGAACTGCTGTCCCGGTTAGCCCTACAGGTCGATTTGCTTCACCAATTTTGTATAAATGGCTAACTCAAAACGCTGCAAAATGGAACCCTCAACATCAACAAGGAAACAACAGAGGAAATAATCAAGGAAATAATCAAGGAAATGGCCAAATGAATCAATTAGCGACACCAGACAATCCTAATTACATGCCCAGCTATTACGATCCGCAGTATGGGCAATGGGCTTTACAGAAGATGATTGATGACATGTATGCCCGATGGGATCATTATGATCAGTTCAATAGGGATTCAAGGCAGTGGACTGATGAATACAACCAAAGAGGTGCATTCAAACTCGCTGATCTGGAGCAACAAAACCTTGATCGCGAAGCCGAAACGCAGCGAATGGATAAACTGATGGAGGCTTTGGCCAATATTGGTGGAAATATAGGAGGGGCTGGCAGCGGTGGAGCCGGTGGAGGAGCAGGTGGAGTAGTAGGTGGAGTCGGGGCATTACCTTCTATTGGCGGTATTTATAATGCTTCGGGAAATCAGTTTGTGAATACCAAGGATGGTAAGGTGAATTTTAACACTGGAATAGACTCACCTACAAAAGTAAACCCCCAGCTTCTAGATAGAACCGCACGAGCAGATGTAGGCGGTGGAAATGCACAAGCATACAACGATATGATGGCCGGCGGCTCTGAGCTTAGCCAAGCCAAAAATAATGCTCAAAGAAACACCCAGTCTAGCCAACAGCAAATGCAGGGATTAGCCGGACAAGCTTCAGCAGGTATAAACGCTGCCAATACAGGCCTGGCAATGCAAGGCAACCAAGGCAATGCTGCTATGCAGCAAGCAGCCAACCAAGGCAAAGCTGCAAGAAACGCCCGTGCCGCTAATAGCAGTATACTAGATCTCCAAAACAGAATTGCACAATTAGCAATGGGTACTTTTGGACAAGGCTAAGACGTAGTTTTTTATAAAAACTTCTTAAATACAACAAGGAAGAAGCAATGCCTCTTAAACGCAATCCTATTTTAGGATGGGAATCTGAAAAAATTGGACGCTTGTACAATCAAATAGACAAGAATCAATTAGATACAAACGAGTTTAAGCCTGAAGACAAGTTAAATGCAGTTCAGCTTCGCGACTCGATAGGAGGATTGCAATCTCAAACTACCCATCAAGGAGGAGCTGCCCCAAAGTTTGAATCTCCAGCTCCCTTTAAGATGGGATATGCAAGCAAGCCCGGCCAGACTGGAGTAGGTCGTGATACTTTTTCCGAACAAAACCAGGCATCTCAGTCCTTTGGAGGGCTGTCGGGGATAGGTTCTCAAAGTTCGTTTGCTGGCTTGGCAAATGCAGCTAACCAAGGAACCCAAGGTTCTTTATCTCAGCAAGCGGGCACAAATTACGAAGCAGACAAGCAAGCGGTAAATGACGCTGTGGCTGGAAACCAGCAGCAAGACCAGCAACAAGATCAGCAACAGCAGCAGCAAGGGCAACAGCAGCTAGGCCAGCAAAATGCCCAGCAAATGCAGCAAAATCTTGCTCTTAATCCTGTTGATAGGCTAAACCAGATATTAGGTATGCCAGCAAACCAAAGGCCTAGAATTCCAGGTAAGCAGGACTGGCCACAGCCATTAGATCCAGCTGGCGGAGGAGATCAAGGAGGCGGCCAAGGTGGTGGAAATCAAGGTGGTGGAAATCAAGGTGGAAATCAAGGTGGAAATCAAGGCGGAGGTCAGGGCGATGGCGGTGGCCAAGCCGATCCAAGCAATCCTAACTACCCAGGCGGCTTAGACGATTTTGATCCTTCTCAATACTCTGGCAGTTGGATGGATTACCATCAGGCACCTAGGGATATATATGGAGGTGCGTGGGGAGATAATGTTGATTGGTTAAACTCAGACACAACGCTTAGATCTATTTATGATGAATTTGGCGAAGGCACTTATTTTGACTGGGTAAAGGAAGTATATCCAGATTTAGCAAGTGCTGGGATATCGAGTGCGGCCTTGAGGGAATATTTCGGGGGTCGTGCAGGAAATAAGGTCAGAGAGTTTGAATTTGGTGCTGCGGCCCATTCAGATAATTATGTATCCGGGCAAGATCCGAATGATAACAGATTGTTATATGCTGAAGTTCCAGAAGAACTTTTCAACAATCTCCAAGCGAAATTTGCAGAATTCAATATTCGAGATCACGCTGTTCAACTTGCAGATCAGTTCAGAAGTGCGGATGCTCGTGCTATCTTCGATCAAATGCGACCTTTCTTCGCTAATCCCGATCAGGCAATTGCAGCTCTAACTGGTCTTAATCCAGTGAAGGCAGGGGTAACTATTCTTAAGGGCGAAGCTGATCGCCTTATGGTTAAGGTTAATGATTTCCTTAGCAACTACACTCCCGAAAAAGCAGACGATTTGTTTAATGACTTTAGTATGGCCTTCAAGACTGCTATACCTCTGGTTACACCGATTGTCCAGAAAGCCATGCTTTATAAAGAATCTGCCCCGGAGATAATAAGACCCTATGCCGACCATCTTTCGTTTGGCCCTCCCCCTCCAGGTCAGCCGCAAGCCTATTATGAAGTTACAGATGAAACTGGAAATGTAACAAAAGTCTGGCTTAAAAACAGTGCCAGCGATCCAGCAAATGCTGACCCATCTTACAACTATGGCCCAGACCCAAGAGATGATGATGCCAACTGGGAAGTGACAGAGTGGAAGTCTGATGTAGTTCATATGCCAGCACCCCTAATTCCAATTAACGTAATGGCTCCACAAGCAAAAGGGGAACTGCTAAATCAATTTTGTGAGTGGTTCGCTAACATATACGGACAAGGCGATACCGGCGGCATGGGAATGGGCGGCGGTGATGTATTTGGTGGTGGAGATGAAACATTCGGCGGCGGTGAAGACTACGATGAAGGCTTTGCTCAAGGTAGTAATCAGAACAGCTTTGGGGCAACGCAGGGATCTCAAGGTCAGAATCCAATAGACCAACTCAATCAAATAGTTGGAGGAGATCAGGGAGCTGTTGATCCATTGGTGGGAGCTATAGGTGCCCAACAGCCTGCTGCCCAGCAAAGCAACGCTGTTAATCCGAATGTCCAAGCCCTTAATCAAATGGGCAACACGCAACAGCAGCCCGCTGAAACCGTTTCAGGGGTTGCCCAGCAACAGACAGATCCTATCTCGGGTGCTTTAATAGGTGCCCAGCCACATCAGCCTGCTGTTAGCTCAGGTGTTAATGCAAACGTACAAGCTTTGCAAGCTATGATGGACAATCCAGTTGTCAATGCACTAGCTGGAAACCAGCAACAGCAAGCTCAGCCTGCTGCTCAAGTTAACCCTCAAGTAAATGCAAATGTTCAAGCACTTCAAGGCATGAATGCACAGCCACAGCAACAGAATGCGTTGGGTTCACAAGACTGGAGAGCTAACTTGGGAGCGAATACAGATGCTTTAAGTCAGGTTCTCTCAGGTCAGCTCACTCCTGAACAAAAGTACCAAAATGCCATGGGAAAAGAGCTAGAGCGATTGCCAGGTTATCCCCTTAAATTTCTTCATACACCGTCGGGAAAAACTATAACTTCCTCTGAAGCGATGATGATGTATGGGATGAGCGAGGAGGAGGCAAAGCTCAAAGAAAGTCTAACTAACCGTGCAGCCGAGGCGAGAGCAGCCGGAGAGAGATTTCAGCCAACAGCCGGAAATCCTACAAACCCTGCTGAAGCAGAAGAGCGTCGCAGGGCAGCCCTTGGTGAGTTTGACGATCCTAATGAAGTTGCTGCACTAGAGCAATCTATTAGAGATAGCTTGCAGCAATCGAGTGACAGCAATCAGCAGTGGTCAATGTATAACTACGGAGATTTAGATAAGCAAGCTTACCAGTCAGGGAGTATATCGCTAGATGACTTTATGTCTTGGGTAGATGATCAGAAGTACAACAACAACGTAGAAGATCCAGATAATCGCCAGTTATCTTTAATGCTGACAGGCCTTTCTGATGAGGACTTGGGTAATTTAGATATAGAAAGCTTACTACGTAACACAAGAACGCAGCCAGGGAAACTGACAGCTGTCGAAATAGAAACCAGACGAAGACTTGAGCAGCCTGGCTTCTGGAACGATATAGAACTAGATCCTGACAAGCAGTATCTATTCACAGATCCATTAACAGGTAGTCAGATGATGGCTTCAGGGGCTGATGTATTAAAGATGTCAACTATGGGTCTAAATAAACACATGGGTCATGACATTCTTAGGATCTTAAAGAACGAGGATGGTTCATATGTATTTGATCCAACTGTAACACCACTCGAAAGAAAAGAACAGCAAGTAGCTGATGAGTTTAATTACAGAGAAACTGCTAATACTCAAGGCAACCAAAACGACATAGACTGGAAGCCGTGGACTGGTGAAAATACTGCCACCGGAGAAGAAGTATCTGATATAAAACAAATTCTTCCAGAAAACTATGACAAGGCAAACGAAGGAACAGGTCTTAATGGCAATAAGTCATTCTTTGATATATTAGGAGCTAATGCTTTTGTCGATTCAGCAGGGCGTGCTTTAATGTTCTTCAAACGAGTTTATGATAAGCCATTGCCATACCTCGTAACAGATCCAGATACAGGACAGCAATACTGGAAAACACCGAAAGAGAATACGGTGCGTATTGATCTGCAGCCAGTTGATACCGTCACTATGCTAGCAGCTGGCTTGACACGCCCTGATACGAAACAAGAATGGCTCAATCAAGCTGTTCACCCGTCTTCACTCACCCAAGAAGAAATTAACCAGGCTTTGGGTAACGCTAGTTGGTACAGAGGGACTCTAACTTAACAGGGAATACAAATGTCTATATTTGGTGGTTCGAATCCGCTAGGCGGAAATGCCTTTAATAGTAACAATAATATGTCTGAGTGGTGGGCAGGAGATCCTTCTCAAGGGATCCCAGGTGAATGGGATCATTTGCAGGATAATACATCGACTACAAATAATCCTTCTACTTTACCCGTGACTACTGGGGAGGCGGGAAAGCCCATGCCTCCATTTAATCCTAATGCTCCAGCAAAGTCTGGGCCTTGGACTTGGGATCCAGCAACTCGCCAGTGGACTAAAGATGGGGGTTCTACTGGAAACCCGAATGATAACAGAATGAGAGATGAATTCGGTCATCTCGGACTTTCAGGAAATCCCTTATCTGGTCAGCAGCAGACAAGCTCCGGATTAGGTCAGCAGCAACAGACATCTCAGGTGCAGCAAACCCCTCTACAAAACCTGCAGAGTATAGTTTCAGAAACACCGCAGCAAGACACAGGTCAGCAGCAACAGCCTGCCGTACAGCAACCCCCCGAGCCATTTGATGTTACAGTTGGAACTACATTTAAGAACTACCATAGGAATATGAATCCTCATGGAAGGGAGTACCAACAGAGAGATATTAACCGAAGAGCTGCTATAGCTAGAAGAGAGTATGATCCTTTTATGAAGGGGCTTACGAATGCTGCTGGTATGTCATCTGATGCTGGAACGGATTATCGAAACCTAGGCCATATGGCTGTACGAGATACAAACGCTTTTGATGCAATAGAAGATGCACGATTCAAATACGATCTTGAGGATCAGGCACATAAACGCACAGCACAAGAAGCTCAGTTTGATGAGTTTCGAAGTCTTGCAAACCTAGCTTTAGAGCAAGAAGGTTTACGAGACAAGTTGTTTTATGGTCTTCAGGGTATGTCTTTAGATGAACAGTACCGTGTCTTGCAAGAACGTCTTGCGGCCATGGGACTTCAGTATGATATGATGGGGCCGCTACTAAGTGCTTTGCTAGGATAAGGGAATCGTTTAATGGTAACGAAGTTTGAGCAACGCATTAAGCAGTTGTTAGGCAAAAGCGAAGAAAGTGATAAGTATCTACAGGAAGCTATAAGGCACGTCGAAAGCCAGAAGCGATCTGAGCGCTATGAATTAGCTGAAAGCCAAGCAGAAGCCCAGTCTCAAGTTGGTAGGCAAGAGCAGCTTGAATTACTCAAAGCCAAGCTGAAAGCAATCAATGCCTCTAAGATATTCGTCTTAGAGAGAATGATTAAGACCACCGTCAATGAGCGAATTCTTTATGCGCAGAGCGAGATAAATAATGGAAGGTCTAATGTAGAAAGAAGTACGCCACAGGCACACGCCTTTGACTACAGCAGGCTTATGAACTTGGAGCACCCTAAAGGAACTCCTGGGTATCTTCCTGCAACTGCTAACATCAGAGAACAATCAGACGCCGAAGCCAAAAAAATAATCGACAAACTAAAGGCTGAGGCAGATGCCCATGGCAACCCAAAGAGCTTAAGCAATAAACAACAAGATGCGTACGCTAAAAGATTGTATGAGTTTCTAAATGACGCTAAGGTAAAGAACCAAAGAGGCGAACTTGAAACTCCTAAAATCTACCTAGGAGATAACTTCAAAACAAACCATGGGGTAAACGAAAGAAGAAACAAAATAACAAAGTACAAAGGTGGATTCGTAAATATGGCGAAATCCCCTATATCAAGTACGCAATCTGATTGGCTTCTCCTTTTGTTTTGGGATCCTGATGCAGGTCATGCTTTAAGATCGCTGTCTTTTGATATGCAAAATGAGCTGACAAAAGAACTAGAAGATCTTAAGCGAAGAGCTGAAAGAACCAAGGCCGGAAGTGGGGAAAGAGCTGCAATCGCAGATGAACAACGAAGAATTAATAGAGATCTAAAGATAGCCGAGGATGGTCTTTATTTTTCTCGATTGCTATTAACTTTCCATGCAGCAAGAGAAGAGATAGGGCGCACGCCGTACATCGACGTAACCACAGAAACAACTTCTGGAGAGGACTTTGTTTCCGGCGGTGTGTTGGTCGAAGGGAGAGGTCAGACTCCAACCCGAAAGCCATTCCAAATAGATAGCCATCTTCCTACCGTTAACCTTGGTGGAATTCAGCAGAATGTCGCTAGGTTCAAGTCTATTGCTGAGATGTTTCACGGGCTTTCAGGATTTCAAGAGTCTATCGGTGCAAGAAGTGCAGCCCAAATACCTGCTTCTCAGTTGCCTTACTCAACACAAGCTAAGCTGGAAAGCGATATGCTTGGAGGCGGGGATGATCTATATGATGATAGGGATGTATTTTCTCCAGCACCATCTAGTCTTGATGATATAAAACTTTCTGATCAACCAATCGGAAGAGATGAAGACTTAGCCCAGAGGGTGGCGCAAGAGGAAGGTATATCTATTCAGGAAGCACGGCAAAAAGTATCTTACGACATTCAGACTTCTGGTGATGCTATCGAGCAAATTGGCAGGCAGTTGGACAAGCTCTTTGAAACCGGAATAGTTGATTCGATCATATACCGATTGACTACAGAACAAAGCTCTGACAGCGACAAAAAGATTAAGGGGCGTTCTGTCGTTCTGAAAAGGAATCCATTTGGCAAAGACAATATTGTCAGGAACAGTCTGCAGGCGCAGATACATAAGTCGTTGTTGTCTGGAATACTTTCAAGCAGCCAGCCAAAAATTCTCAATCAACTTAGAACTGAGAAAACACACATCCCTGAAAGAATGGCTCCAAGCCCAGAGGATTTTGCGACAGCAGGAGAAACGCTACACGTTCGTGGGTTACTTAAAAGACTAGACCAGCTTCAGCAGATACCTGTTAAACAAGCAGAAGTAGAAGTATTCAGAGGGAAGTCTAAGTACCCTGAAGTAACTTCAGTTGAGATGCCTACAAAGAAGCATCTTAAAACTAAAAGACGAAAGCCAAATAAATATAAACGACATATGCTTTCAGACGATTTGATCACCGTCTTGAACGAAATAGAAACTGCACAAGAGTATGATGAGGTCATGTCTGCTCTTCAGAGTATTTATTACGAAGTCAATTCTCCAGAACTAAAGAATAAGTCAAACACACCAGCAAAAATCGCTGAAAGGCTAGGCGGAGAAGGTAAATATAACACAATCATCAAAGAGCTTTCTCAGATAATGAAGCATCAGGTTGAAGGCTTTCATTATCAAGAAACGTCGAGAAAGCCTGGGCCATCGGGCCAAAAGAGAAGCCTGGCTTCTTGGTATATGGTTGTTAAACAGGAGAAAAGAAAAGGGAACAACTATCAACTAGTCCCTATGAAGTCCACCTTTGAATCCAGGTTAGTTACTCGTACTGGGACAGTGATCGCAGGAGAAACGAATGTTCCTACTCGTTCATTAAGGCTACCTCCGGGAGCTAAGGTGGAGCAAGGTGGAACTCGAACCCATCAAGATTGGGTCGAAAGCAGAGGGCAACTCGATACGGTTGCTGAGATGGAACTGTTTGACCAGATGTCAAACGAAGAGCTTAGGAAAGTTTACTCTGATCTCAAGACAGAATCAGCAAAAGCGTTTAGCAATCGTGCTATTAGAGATTTAGCAAAACAAAAAGGAATAACAGAAGCTCAAGCTGAAGCAGAGCTTTTAGCTCAACAGCCTAATGCAATCAGGTTAGGCCCAGGTGGACTTGCTTCTCCTTATGATGCAGCAACAGCACAGAGGGAATATATACCCCCATCTCCAAGGCGCGTCCCAGCCAAGTCTTATGATAACATTCCAATAGGATACACGCCTTCTATACTTCAGCCTGATACAGACATGACTAAGGTAGATCCTGACTTTTTCTTTAGGGATCTTGTATTTAATCCTGCGTTTACGGATGAAGAGCTTAAGCATCGAAACAAAGGTAAAGCGGTAGATAAAGCAAACCTTCCGCAATACAGAGACATCTACTCAGCTTATTTAGGACAACAGACGTTCGACCTAGATGCCAAACTTCAGATAGCTAATGCTTCAACGATCGAAGAGAAGGTTGCTATTTTAGATAGGCTGGCTAAACATGACAAGAACGCTAAAACATCAGATAAAAAGCTTGTTAATGCAAGCACCTGGAAGAACGTGAGAGGTCGGGTTATGCGTACTCTTGTGCGTATGCAAATGACTGTACCTCAAGTTGCTTCTGCTTCAGCAGCTAGAACTACATTAAGGACAGGTAAAGGCCAATTCCAGTTTGCCAAGACTCCTCTTGAATCAGACGCAGATCAGTTTTGGGGTCAGACTACAGACGAAAAAGACCGACCGAATCGAAGCGATGGCAATATGTATGGCCAATTGCACGCTGATGCAAGAAGAGAAATGCCAGGGGAGAGTCGGTACGGGCAAGATTCCATTATGCCAAAAGACATTACAACTGGACAATTGGCTAGCATGATGCAAGATCCAAGTCAGTGGGAGTTCCAGCCTGACGGACAAAGACCTATTGATAACATCTTAGACAAAGTTACATACTCCCAGATTAAAAACGCGGGGATTCAACTCGGCCTCAGTGAAGCCGAACTCACCCTAGGAAACAGAACTAAAGACGATATTGTCCGAATGGTAGAAGATCAGCTTGGTCTATCTATTGACACCAAGCCTAGCCCTCAAGCCGAAGAGTATATTAAAGTTATCCTCACAGCCTTTGATGACCCAGACAGAATGACCGAGATCCCAGAAGAAGAACTTATGGGCGGAGGTGCTAACAATCAGATAGATATACAAACCGACGATGATATATCTAGAATTGTAAATGAAGCTGTTGAAACTGGCGATGGAGAACCACCTAAAGATCCACCACCTGTAGCTGGCGGAATGGAAGATGATGGAATGAATAAGGTCGAACAAGAAATAGAAGACTGGTTAGTAAATCAAGGCTTCAAAACAAAGAAAAAAGAATCCATTCGGCGTGCAATAGCAGCGGGCAATGAAAGTTATTTAGCCAATAACCTGAATAAAAGCCAGCTCAAATCGCTTCTCTTGGGTATGGGTAAACAGCCAGGGCCTAAGGCAACCAAGAAGTCTATGGCAGCCCAGATACTTGTAACTACAGGCAGTCAGGTTCAGGCTGTTGCTCCTCCGCCTTCCAGCCAGCCTCAACCGGCAGTTCAACCGACCACTGAAACCGTTTCAGGGCCATCTCAACTAGCACCTGCGCCTGACATGGACAATCCTTTAGTTGGGCGGGCTGAGCAAGTATCACCAGAGGATGTTATACGTGACCTGACAGGAGAGCAGGGCAATACGATAAATAAGGTTGTGCCGGATGCAGAACAAGAGATGGTTGATCCCTTTGCCCCAGATGCAGAACAAATACCTTATAGCCAGCGGGAAATAGATAGGGATCTTATTATAGCAACTGAAGGAGGGGTTGATCCTTTCGCCACCGAAGATCAGCTGCATCAAAAAGCGGAAGAAATTAGAGCTAAGCAAGAAGCCGCAACCTCAGATTTAAGCGGCCCCCCTCAGGAGATAGGAAATACTTTAGAAAGTGTTCTTCCGATAGGCGACAGCGATTCAGCTAATAGGCCTGACGTCAGTCCTACCACTGACGCTACGACTGACCCTGCAATCGACCCTATAACTGGAGAGCTTTTAGGTATGGTAGATCCTGGGCAAGCGGGGCCAGGGCAGATCCTTGGTGTCACTCCTACCACTGAACCCGTGTCAGCCCCTCCCCCTAATGTCAATCAGCCTGATGTCACTCCTACAGCTGAACCTGTGTCAGATCCTGAAAGTAAGGTCTGGCAGGCAGGGTATCAGGATGCAATCGGTAGTTACGGCAAGGAAATTGCGGATCAGTTATATGCTGCAGGAAAAACCTGGAAAGATGTACCTGTCCACATAAGAAACACTATGGATCCAGCCAAGAGACAGAAACTGGCCGCGGTGTGGATAAGCTCATTAGGAGTAAGCAGTTCCGCGCAACCTGCTGTCAAACCTCCGCCGGCTGCCACACCTAATGTCAATCCTACAACACAGTCCATTCCTTATGGTGAGCAAGACCGGAAGGCTGGAGAGACTGGGCAAACTCACAAAAGCCAAGTCAATCCTCCTCCAGGGATTAACCCAACTACCGCACAAGTTCCTGATCAGCAAGCAGCAAGTCAAACAACACAAAGCTCTCAACCTTCCTTAAATGACGTAGCTAGTCAAGGAGAGGCAAAAACCCCTGGAAAGATAAGAAGGGCTGCTAACTGGACTAAAGACAAGGTTGACCAAAGCACTAATTTTGCAAAGCGAAGCTACCAAAAGGCGCAAGCTATCCAGAAATCTCCCTTGGTATCTGGTGCGACTGACATTGGTGAAGCCTTGTCGGGATTCCAGACTGCAGCGGAGTGGAATAAGCTTAGCGACCTAGAAAGAGCAGAGGCTGAAAGCAGTCGAACTTACGATTTAAGTAAAGGGCAGTACGGCTCAATGGAGCAGTTGACATCTACAATGGTTTCTCGGAATCAGATAAGCCAGCAAGATGCAGACAACTTAAACAGGCTGGCTTCGTATATACGAGAGGATGTTAAGGCAAGCCCGGATGCTTTCAATAACCGACCAGAAAACCATCCTGCATGGAATCATTTAATGTCATCATTAAGAAACGCAACGCTTAATGATGATGCCTACAAAGGAAGGACTGCTGTATTTAGACAACCTATCAGTTACGACGACATGTCTTGGAAGGATCAAGTCGTTCGAGGTAAAGAGACAGAAGGGATGTTTGGCTCGTTGCGTGAAGACCTTATCAATAAGCCCATGGACATTCGGGATAAGGTGCCAGAAGGTCTTATCAATGTAGTTGGTTTGTCTGAAGCAACAGGTCAAAGGCAGAGTATTTCGTATTTGTCCGATATGGTTAAGCAGAACATTGCATACATGGCAACCATGAATGTAACAGGCTCAATGAAAGACTCCTTAAGCAAGTGGACTAACGTAGCATTGCGTAAAATACCAATGGAAGCTTTGGGTGCCCAAGGTGCAGAAGTTCTGGGCGAAGAAGTTATTAAGTACCTGAAAGCTAGAAAGGTTAAAAACTTAGATAAGATCGCCGATGGAATGAAGGGCATGTCCGCCACAGCTATACAGGAGCTTGGTGAGCGTTATGGAATGAAGAACGTCAAGGAAACTGTTAAGGATGGGCTGATTAAAAAGGTAGCTAAGTTCGGCCTCAAAGGTGCTGTTCGGCTGCTTGAAATACCTTTAATGGCCAATCATCTTCGAGACGAAATATCGGCTATGACAGATCCAAGCATGCAGGGATGGCAGCGAAGCTTACGTACAACTATTGGTGGCGCTCCAATAGAATCAGAAGCTGGACACGAAGCTGTTCTTATGCGGCCTGACGCATTTACTGAGGTAATGGCTGCTAGAAGTAGCGGTCAATACTCGAACGACCAGCTTCAACAAATGATGTACGACGGTGCCCCATACTCAAACATCTCTATGTGGTCTTTGGACGAAGATGCTGGGGTAGTGATTAACAACCGAACAGGCACTGAAGTATCTCTCAAAGAAGTAAATGGAAGAATTCCTGGATATGTTAAGAAGTACAATGACGAAAAGCTAAGAATGCTTAACATGACCGCCCTGAAATTCTTAGGACGATCTGCATTGGACGACGAAGAAGCTGAGCAGATCCGAGGAAGGATGATGCGTACAGAGTTTAGCGACTTAACTCAATCGGAAGTTAGTGAATTAGAGAAAGAGTTTACGACTAGAGGTAAGGGGTACACCGCTGGATTCAGTGATGATGAAATGCAAGGTTACGATCTTCTTAATCCAAACGAGAATAGAATAAGTCAACGCGATGCTGGGTGGAGCTATTCATTTAAGAAAGGCGGAGGCCTAGAAGGATTAGGTGATAGATTTACCCTTAAAGATGCCAGCGATGCGGTCTCAGGGCACACAGGCGACCCCGAGAGACCAAGGAGTTTATTCGCTACGCCACTGGATTATCTAATCCCAGACTGGGACTGGAACATAAATCCAATGAGTGCACTAAGTGCAGCTGAACAAGCCATTACTAGAAAGACAGGAGATAGGGGAGAAAGGCTCTGGAAAAACAGGACTATGGTGTTCTATCCAGAGACAACAACAGCCGAGGGGAATGTTCTACCATCGAAGATGCAACCATACGAGTCAGGCCATATAATGGATATAGGCCAGCATGCAGAAGATATTGCAAGTCCCTTCACAAAGTCAGACGCGCAAAGATATGGCCAATACTACATTGATCCTACTGACGTAGGGCATATTGAATCCGAAGAGCAAAGCAAGAGAAGGGCGCAGGAGTTTGGTGGTTTAGCACCTCCTCCAGCCGGAGCATTAATACCACAACCACACTGGCAGGGATTAAGATAATTATGAATCCAATGTATCCAAATGACTATGCAGATGAAGTAGATCCTCGCAGGCCTTTTGTGCCCGGTCTAAAGCATAAGTATTACACAGGCAGCATGGAATCTGATGTTCATGGGCCTTCGCCTGTTTCAGGCTGGAGTGAACAGAGGCTGCCTCCCGAAGAGATGATTAGAGCCAGTGTATCGCCGCAGGCTGCACCCCCTGAAACCGTTTCAGAGCGAGGTGCTAGTGATATGGGTGGTTTGGTAATGGGAGGAGAGCCACAGCCTCAGCCGAATCTAGAGCAGAGCTACACGGAACTTAAGCCTGAGCAAAAAACAGATGAACGAGATGTTTACAAGGTGATGGAAAAGTCTTTGATGTCAAACGGAGTAGCTAAACACTCTGCTCAAAGAATAATGGAAGGCATTAAAGGCAACCCTAGAGTAAATAAGAATATGTTCATGGAAAGGTTTAGCCGTAGGGACGGGCCGGTAGGCTATAGCAAGAGCCAGTTAGATCAGTGGTCTAAGAACATGATTAAAACACATCGGGTTCGTATAGATCCACGCATGCAACTAAACTCTAAGTACGGCCCCGTTACCATGACTGGGTACAGTTCAAGGGATATGGCAGATATAAACCGCCACAGATTTACCTTGCCATGGTTCAGGCAAGACTACGAAAACAAGATAAGAAAAGCTGCTACCCAAAGAATGAAGCAGTACACCAAAGCTCTTGATAGTGGCAACCAAGCACGAATACTCGCCGAAGGCCGACTGCTTGAGGATGAAGGATTCACGCCAACTACTATGCTGAATGAGCTTATCCAGGCTAAAGCTCTCACACCTAAGCAGGCCGAAAAAGTTATGGAGATACCGGCAGGAGTACGCAGTATAATAGATTCGGTTATTACACAGCATAATGACCAAATGCAAGATGATCTGGCAGCAAGAGGTATAACCATGCCTGCCGACGATGAAAACCTAACACCGGAAGAACGCAAACAAAGAATTGCCCGGTTCCGCCAGCATCACAGAAAAGAGTATGAGCTGTTCATAAAGAACACGCCTCTTCTTTTAGAGTACCAGAGTCACCCGCAGTACGGTCGGCTAGTTAAGATGTACCTAAATGCAATGCCAAACGGCCTTCTTTCTGCACCTAGCGACCCAAGAGACTTTGAAACAGAAAAGCCTAAAGAAGAAAAAGGCTGGTTCGATAGTATAAAGGGCATGTTTGGTGGCTCGGAATCGAAAGACAGGAAGCCAGAAGACGTATGGAAATATCGTTAACGATTAATTGAGGCAATAGCATGTACAGATCGCCTACCACACCAAAGGCCTCTAGTTCTCCATACTACACTCCGCAACAGGAGGAAGAAAAGTTTGGTGGTGAAGAAGGTTGGCTAGAATGGCTTGGAGGAATACTCGACAAACCGGCTAGACCTTTGCGTCAGATTGGATCAGAGGTTAGATCGTGGTTTGGTGGGCCGGAGCATGACTTCAAAGCTTCGGAGCTTCTTGCCCCGCTTCCTTATTCGGATAAACTTGGCTTAACGAATCCCGAGAACATTGCCACCGGTAGAGATGTACTTGGTCTTCACGACAAAGACAATATGTTTCAAGGTGCGGCTGGATTTGCTGCTGAAATGGCATTAGACCCTCTTAACTTAATAACCTTTGGCGGGGTCGGTGCACTTACAAAAGGCGGTAAAGTCTTAAACAAGATGGGGGCACTTGATGATGTGGTTGAGGCAGCAGCAATAAAAGCTGGCCGATCATATGAGACTGGTCTACTCCCTAAGTTCACAAAGATGGACAGCACCGTTGGTGAAGGTATTGAGGCATACACAGATAGCCTTCGAAAAAAGATGGGTGCAGATGCTGACCCACTCATTAAATCTTTTAACGACAACTTCATTAATACAGCTCAAGCTGAAGGTCTTATAGACACAGGTCTTATCCAGGGTAATAAGAAACAGTCACAGCTGCAGGCTTTACTGGATCAGAATATAGGCGATGCTTTTGGTAGGCAGTCAGCCAATCCTGTACCTAAATTATTTGGCCGGTCTATGTGGGGTGATAGCATAGGTAGCTTTGGTACTAATGAAATGACCAAAGGTATAGCCAAGACAGCCGGGCAGCTTAAACACACAGTAGCGATGACTCCTGGGATTAATCACCTAAGAGTCCTGTTTAACCCAGAGCTGCAGGGCATGCTCGACCCTAAAGCGCAAGCCTTTGCTAGGAATTCATGGCGAGGAGCGAGGGAGGCTGACCGTTTGGTTAGGCTTCGATCTGAAAATGTCCTGCGTAATATGGAGGCTATTCCTGAAAGGTTTGCAGTAGGCCATGACCTAGGTGGTGGGCGAAAACTAACTCAGGAAGAAGTATCCAGAAACCACATCGCCTTAACCAGGTTCATGGAGGACGAGACATACAACTTGCCAACGGACTTAAAGGCCGTGGGTGACAGCCTTCTTGATCTAAAGAAAGACATGAAGCAGATGTACCTTCGTGCACGCGAAGCCGGTGTGGAAGTACAGATGCTTGACGATCTTGAGATCGGAGATAACTATGTACACCGTATGCTATTCCAGGGATTCGGCGATGGATCACCTACACAGTTCAAGCCTAAAGCAACAGCCTTAACAGAGCATCAATCCCAGGAAGCTCGTGTGTTATTCAGGGATATACCACACGGTATAGCTGGTATCCAGGAATTATCTATGGATCCATTCCTTAGTGGGATAGCACACAAGCACGGAGGCTATAACCTTCAGGGCACAGGGCGAGAAACATTAGATCAGCTAACAAATGTATGGGAAGATACTGCATACGGAGGAAGCAGACCCTGGGAATCAAAGAGCTTCCTGAGGAAGTACATACGAAAAGCAATACAGATAGGGTCAGGTAGGAAAGAAGGAGTCAAGTTAAGCTACGGAGGTAAAGAACCACTCGCGTTACAGATTAATGGTATCGCTGACATAGAGCTGAGGAAAGCCGTAGACATAGACAAAAATGGCAGAAGGGTAACTAGACCTACAACACAAGCAGAAAAGGATCGTCACTTAGATCAAGTCATCGAGTTCATGGGCAAGCTTGATTCAAGGCATGCAAGAGAAGGGATGCCAGCGTTTGTTGCTAACCCAGTTGAATCGTACATGGCCTATGCTGAGAAGATGCACCGGGTTGTTGCTACACACGAACAGATAGGTATGTCTTTAGCTGAGAGCGCCGTATCTAAGTTAGACCCAAGGTCTGTGCAGCAGAAACATATAAGCTTAAAAGCAGCGCTCGAACAGCTTGGCATGACGAGAGAGGAATCTGTCTTACTACCTTCAGGAACAAGAAGGGAACTAGAGGAACAGTTCGGTGCCACGACGTTTACAAGGAAAGTGCCAGGAGTGGCAATGGCCCGCAAAATTATAGAGGCCAATCCAGAAACTCTAAGGCATGTCAGTGGGGGAGGGAGATTAACGGATGAGCAGATAATCCGTTACCTTAATGACCATGGATCTAAACATATGATCTATGTCCCCGAAGAAATGGTTTCAAGTGCAGGTATGCTTCTTGAGGCACAGCAAAATCCAGGGAAAGTGAATGGCTTCTCTGAGTTTATTTCCGTATTGGACAAGTTCCAGAATGCTTGGCGTGCTGGTGTTACTATACTCTTCCCTAGTTTCCATACTAGAAACTTCCTTGGCGGTCAGTTCAACAACTGGATCACAAAATCTTGGAGTGCTCGCTCTTTAGCGGATGCACACAATACGATGCTGGGCAATGCTGTAGCCGGTGCAGGAAGGGTGAACTGGGACTTGTCCATATTCCCGGATTCTTTAAGGAGAACTATCGAAGCGGATATTGCCAAGGCCGGTGGTATGACGGATGAGATAGGGACTCGCATCGGACTAGCCCATATATTCAGCAATAGACTGTGGGTTCCTGATATGCAATCCCCACAGATGGAAGTTATCCTGAACCAAAAGCACGCTGACGTGGTTGGTGAACTTGTTAAGATGTCCGACAAGCCTGTTAAAGGCACTGAAGCATCTATGGAATACATCAAAGGACTATTCTCCAAAAGTGCGAACGGTCAATACGACATGACGCTGTGGGATATTGTGGGTATGGTCAATCCAGTATTCCCGTTTTCGCCTGGTTCAATGGTAGGTAAGGGGGCATTTGGAGATAGTCACCGTTCAGCATTGCACGCAGCAGGACACAAAGCTGCTAGTAAGATTGAAGGATATAACCGAATCGCACCATTCTGGAAGCTGGTTAAAGAAGGCTATAGCCCAAAGGCAGCGGTAGACTTAGTTAAGAAGTCACAAGTAGATTACTCAAATCTCAGTGACTTTGAAAAGAATGTAATGCGTAGGAGCTTTAGCTTCTATACATTTACTAGGCACATGGTGCCATTTGTTCTTGAGAAAATGGTAACAGAACCAGGCGGTAGAATGATGCACACTATGCGTGGCATCGGTCGCCTTAAGAGAGATGATGAGTTCCAACCTTGGGCACCAGATTATATCAGAGAGGGTGCAGGTGTACCTTTATATGATGAAGTCAAAGAGGATGGCACCAGGGAGATGAAATACATACACAGCGTAGGTACTCCCTTTGAAGATGTTATGAACTTAATACCTACAAGCTTTAGCCCTGGAGATTTAGCTAGAAACCTAGCAGTCAGAGCTAACCCTGTGGCTCAAGTTGGAGCAGAGATGGCGTTTGGGCAGGACTTGTTCTACGGCAGAGATCCCCGTCAGTTATCTAGAGGTAAAACTGTAATCGGGAAAGACGCAGACCTTCAAGTAAGAGATAAGAACCACTGGCTAAACCACCCTGTGTTTGGATTGGTTCCTGGGCACGCCCGTGCACTGAAGAAGGAGGATGTGTTCGACCAAGAGATGGACGAAGCTGGCAGAAAGAAATGGGGAGGATGGTATCCAAAGATAATTGACAACAAGACAGTCGATAACTTGATGATGCTACTGCCCATGGGCCAGAGAACTATTTATGACGCTGATAAACAAAAGCGACAGACAATGAATAGGAAAGTATTGGACATGGTAGACATTACACCTGGGTTCTACCAGTTCAATATACCGCAGCCAGAAGCAGGCGTTACGCTAGATAGCCTTACCCCTGGAAGCGACCAATACAATCTTCTTGAGATGCTAAAGTATAACAACAAGATCAGAAGCGACGCTCGCACTAGATAATCTTTATCTTTATATTACCTGCGTGATCTTCTAGTACGACAAATGAATCGCCACCAATTTTTTCGTAGCCTTCCATTGCTACAAAGGTATCGCTTGTATTTGTAAATGGATCAGGTACACCGTACCCGAACTGAACTTTGATGGCACCCTCGTCGTCTTGAGTAATTATATTACCCTCAATGCCTCTTAAGTAATGAGTCATAGAGATATACAAAGGATCTGGCGTTAGTACAGCCATCCCTCTAGTGACAATAAACTTAATGTTATTATCGCCAACAAAACCAGGGCCTATGAAATCCTTTGCTGCCATTACGTAGCTCTCTTTCTCTCTACTGGATTGCTTGCGTCATCAAGAGTCCATGTCATGGCCGTGGTACTTCCATCTATTTTGTAGCCAGTAATTGTAGTACCACTAATACTGAATTGACTTACGGCACAATAGATCATGTGCAGTAACTGAGCAGGTGTTGCTGCTGCATTATCAGATGCGTAAGACTCTGTTAATGTGGCTCCCCAGTGGGCTGTTAATGCGTCAGCACATTCGCTTTGCACCTCTGCGTCCCAGGCAGAGTTCCATGGCACGGCAGTAAGCCCTGCACCCGCTGCTCCAATCTCTCCAGTGTCAGTAAGTATGTCTGCTATGTACTTGCCAAATGTACCTGCACTGGAATGTGCACTAACGGCTTCATCCCATACTGCATCTGCAATATCAGCAGCACTAGCACCGCCACCTCCACCGCCACCACCGCTACCGGTAGTCCATGAAGCATCACCTCTATCTCGTATAGCTTGTAAGCTGTCTGTTGTGTTATCGAAATCATCCCAGTCGGCAGTGGATTCTTTGCTGACTAGCTTAGCGACAATAGAATCATCTGCTATATCTGACCCTGCTACGGAAGCTGAGACTATATGATCAAGCCCAATTGCAACTAAGGCATCATTGCATTCGCTTTGAACTTCCGCATCCCAAGCACTGTTCCACGGTACCGCTGTTAGGCCAGCCCCTGCTGCACCGATCTCTGCAGTATCAACTAATATGTTATCTACAATGCCATCGACGACATCAATCTTTGATATGGCTGAATCTAAAAGCAAGTCAAGGCGACCGCCATTGGCCCAGTCTCCCTGAAGCTCGTTCGTATCTGCTACGATGGCTGCAAGCTGAGTGCTATTGCTATCTATTTCTGAGCGTATAGCTGCTGCTGTTGGTGGCGTAGTTGTATTAAAGCCTGTTGCTGTTACCCATGAAGCATCGCCTCTGTCTCGGATAGCTTCAAGCGTATCCGTAGATGCTGACCAGCTTCCGCCCTTAATTTCAGTGAACGCACTATCTAACTCTGCTTTTGTAGGAGCATCGTAGTCTGACAAAGCAGTGTCGCATGCAGCGTTTATCTGGTCGGTGGCATCAGAACCTTCGATGCTAGCCACATCAACCCTAGCATTAGCATCGAAAGCACTAGCACTAGCAGCAAACATGGCATCGTATATAGCTTCTTCTAGTACGTAAAATGTTTTGAATACTGGCAATGCTCCTGATTCATGACACGCAATCAGCAACTCGCCACATGTGTTTGTGTCTGTGGCATCTAACGCAACAATGTAAAAGCCAATCTCATCATGTGTAGATGTAGAACTTTCACTTTTCTGGGCGAAGTTGCCACCACCCTTTGATAGCCGTATATCCGCCTGACTAATACTAAGCCCGGTCTCCGCAGTCTTTCCGTCAGTGTCATCTAAGAATGGGCCGAAACGAAAAGTGTAAGCTGTGGATTGTTTTAGAAACATTCTAGTTGTTCCTCATTTGTTGATATGTATTAAGTGCCATTGGGACAGCACTTGCGGTTGCTGTCGAATATTCTATTACTAATTTAGGTTTGTAAGAACCTCCGTAGTTATAGCTTCTAAACTGATAAAGCCAGTTTGTAGAGCTATTCCACGAGGTAGCAGGAAGAATAAACATTATGTCGTTATTCGCAGCCCAGCCTGACCTGTCAACAATTTCTTGAACAACATCTGAAATATCTGGCGTGTCATAATAAGTGCCTGCACTTCCTGATGGTAGAGTCCAAGTCACCTTTTCAGTTGTCTTAACTTTGCTTCGGAAATCGCTAAGAGTGGTCGGGGCTGAGGCATCATCTACGTCATTCCCATATATGTCTAAGGTGTTCCCAACTCCAGTGCCGGTGCTATGGAAAGCAAGCTGCAGTTTAGCAGAAACAATGCTCGCTCCCTGAGGTATGTCTACTGTTTGAAATCTAAAGTAGCCCGTCAAAATCTTATGGTGCATATTGATGTCGCCCATAGTAGACGACTGACCAAACCGAACACGAGCATGAGTTCTATTAAGGGCGGACGAAGAAGAATCGTACATGCCGTAGTAATACTCTTCGTCCATGTAGCCATCGTCGTTTCCGGTAACAATTATTTCATTTACTGTAGTTGTCATTGAAAAATCCTAAAGGTACTTTCCTATTATACCTCCTTCTTCTCTGTTATTTCTATATCAAGGCAGCCTGGCTTTAGCACTTCTCCTCTCACTATCCGAAGGTCATCTATCTGTTCGTCATCCCCGTATATTCCAGCGTATCCTAGTGCATCTAGTGTTGCCTTGGCTATGTTATCTATGTCCCTTCTCCTCCTGTCTGGCATGATTGCTTTGATCTTTACCTTGAGCCTACCTAGTAGTGGCCTTGGGTCTTCTACTTCTTCTGAATCGAAGTGATTCTTTACTGCAACATCTACTGCATCTCGGTACTCTCGCCCTCTCTTGGATATAATCATCCTTCCCCTGGCCATTCTCCAGTATGTGTTTACGCTTGGCGGGTAAGGGATGGTTATTTCCACCCTCTTTTTTGGAACTTTTCGTGAGCTTCTTTGACTTCCCATGCTTCTACTCTCTTTGGTGCTTTGAGTTCAGGGTCTTTTAGTTTCATCCACTCTATTCTATCGTAGTTTTCCGGATCATAAACTCTCTTGTATGCTAACTGTTCAGCATGAGTCATGTCTTCAACGTCATCCATATGACACTTCTTGCACACACGGAAGTAGTTTACCAGGGATGCCCACTTGTGGTGTGGTGCTTGGCTTCTCTTCTCTATCTCGTGTGTTTCCAGGGGGAACCCTGCGTGACTGGTGGCATTACATATCCAGCAGTGATGGTGCTTCTCTGCCCATTCCCTTCTTTCATCCATTAGTTCTAGTATCTCTTTGCGTGTCAGCTTCATAATCCAAGCCTCTTGTTTAGCTCACGTATCATTGAATCCCTTAACCAGCCTTTGCTTATCTTAGGTCTGTCCTGCCAGATGGCTCCCTTTATGTACCACGTTTCTAAGTCCCGTACTAATTTTCCTTTAAATCTACCGAATGGCATTCTCGCACCTCTCTCCTTCTTCTTCGTGCGTACTCCACTGCCTCCACCTTTTGTAGGATCAACATCGAACTTGTTGTAGTCAGCTCGTGCTTTAATGTTCCTTCTTCTCTCTCGCTCTTCAGCTTCTCTTTGCTCACGGACTTCTTTCTGTGCATCAAGCAGCACATCATCAAGATCCATAGCCTTTTCCTTTTCGATCATCTTGTCCTTTGCTCGGGCAAGTACATCAAATCCCAGCTCACCTCCCATTACATCTACTGACGTAACTATCTTGTGTGCAAGGCTGGCATCAACCAGGTCTATCATTCTGAAGTGAGGCTTGTCGCTAAACTCTATAGATTCCTTCCGAGTGTCAGCATTGCTATTATCGAAATCAACCACGCCACTGAGAGGCCTAGTACCACGCCCAAAAATTTGAGTGTATAAGGCACGGCTTTTGGTGGGTCTAGCCATGACAATGTTTCGAAGGTCAGGAAAATCCCACCCAGTAGTAAGGATACCCACATTGCAGACATGAGTAATACCCTCAGTGTCTTCTTGAAAAGATCGCATAACCTCTCGTCTATGCTGTGGGGTGCATCGTTTGGGGTCTGAAGCAATCCAGTCGGCTTTGATTCCGTAGTTGTCATTGAGTCGCTGTCCGACGAGCTTTGCCTCTTCGACTGAGGAGCAGTAAACAACGGTCTTCTCTCCTCGTGTTTCTCTTGCGGTAACATCTGCTATCTCCGCTACTGTTTCGTAGTCTTCTAATAGTTTGTTTAGTTCTTTTTGATTGAAGTCTGCACCAAACACTGTGTTCGTAGTGGATACATCCTTTAAGTCCAGGGACTTAAGCTGTACACAACAGCTCTTTGCTGGTACTAGCCAGCCTTCATCAATGGCTTGGTTAATACCGTATTGGAATGCACAATACTCATAGTTGTTAAGCATTGCTCTTCTATCATGTCGCTTTGCTGTGGCTGTAACGCCAAGAACTTTGGCTCCATCTTTTCGATAGTAATCAAGTAAGTCTTTCCATCTGCTTGTAATAGATAAGTGGGCCTCATCCACCACAACCAGCCCAATATCTCGCAGCCGTTCGTAACGAGGTGGATCTCTAGAAATAAGTGTATCCTTAGAAGCCACGACATACTTGCTTCTACCCCATGGAGTTTCGACAGACCAGTTGGGGCCTTGCTCAATGCCAGGTTGTACACCTGTTCTTGCATAGATCTTCTTCGCTGCTTGAGATATTAGTTCAATGTACGGGGCGATGACTAAGCATCGCCCCGCTGTCCAGGTCTTCATTATCTGTGTAAAGACTTCAGTCTTACCCAGTCCAGTTGCAAGCTCTATGACAACAGAGTCGTATGATTTGAATGCTTCTTCGACAGCCTCTCTTGCCTGAGCTTGGTAATTTCTCTCCTTAAAATAACTTAACGATCCCTGCTTTCCTTGGCTGCGCGGCTTAGAAACCCTGTCCCAAAACATTTGTTGCATCCCGCTGCTGTTTCTATTGTGCATCCGTTACACTCCTCTACAGGTTCACACTGGCTAATAGCATCAATCGCTTCATCAAGGTTGTGTTTAATACGAGTAAACTTAGTTGCAATTATCTTGCCTCGTACAGGATCCTCGGAGATAGTCTCCATCTCAGCGAGTATCCTATGAAGTTCTCTCTTCGCTGCTCGGTATGGCTTTCCTTCAAGTACATACCAAAGCTCTTCTGCCTTTGGTTTCTTTTCACCAACAGCTCTGGTACGCTTCTTACGCTGAAGCACTTCTTTCTTTTCGTCTGCTGGTAGCTCATCTACCTCTTCGGCGAACGCCTTGTCAGACCACACCGTTCTGTCAGTAACGCCGGCTGACTCAGCTAACGCCTTAGCAGCTTGCGTTCTTTCACCTTCTGGTAGTTCACTAAGGTGCTTTCCTCGCAGGTAAGAGATGGCATTGGGTGTCATGTTTCTTCGACCTTCCTGGTTCTTTACCATCCACCCAAAAACAGAAGCCTTGTCAGGGAACGACAGCATCTTCGTGCTAAACGATAGGCCATTCATATCACATATATGGTACCTGTGATGACCGTCTATGATGATGTTCTCTTCCTTCCACACAACAATAGGATCTCTTGCTCCTCCGGCACTGATGATATTCTCTTCTAGCTGCTTGTACTCTGCCTCACTTAGCTCAGGCAAAAGCTCTTGAATCTCTCTGTTGATTATTAGTTCAGACATTTATATCGTTTCCTTTACTTAGGATGGTATCCATTCGCGAGGTGTATAGTTCCCTCGCTACTTCTTTAGTTCGCTCATTCATATTCCAAGTCTTTATGCTCTTGCCATACTCAGCTAGCTCTTGTGGGCTGCCTGAATCTAGAAGCATAGAGCATAAGACATGGATATGCTGGAGATTAAGTGTCTCCTTCATTCATCAACTCCTCTCTTCTCTTGATGAGTGCATCGTTAATCTTTATCAGCTCATCGTCAGTCCACTTTATTTCTTTTGCTGTGACGATTGCTTCATTCTTTTCATCGAGTCCTTCTAAAGGTGTCTGCTTGATGGCACTGATTGCTTTCTTAAGAAAGTCTTCGTTGCCAACTGCACGCTTAGACACCTGTGCATCAGGGTCGTCTCCCGTTTCAATCAAGAAGAACTCACGCAGTGCATACTTCTTGGCTAGGGTCATAGCCTTTGATGCACGCTTGTCCCCTTGGTCAGAAGCCTCAGCAAAGACCTCAACAAAAGCCTGCTCACCAGATTCAACATGCTCAAAACAAAACCTCCTCTTACCTAAGAACAGAGACATTCGATGTCCTTTGCTTGTGGTGTAGTCCTCTGTCTTAACTACCTCACAAATGTCTGGATACATAACAATGCCATGCTTAATCATTGATGGCCTGAGCTGGGCGATAAGTTCTTTTTCTCCAGCATATGTGTACCCATAGTTACCTGATCCGACACGTCCTTTCTTCTGGACATATCCAACGTCTTTCATTACCGCTACTTGTGCAGCTCTTAGTGATTCATGCTTAGGCATCGATGATCTCCTCGATATTAATAATTTCTCCCCAGCCATCTGAGTGCCACTCCGATAGTGACTCGCAGTATTTGATCCTATCTATCACCTGATAGTTAAGCATCCTGGCCTGTCCAATAAACTCTTCTGGCATTTCAAATACCATGGATTCATAAGGCGGAAAGTTTCTTATTGCTACGATAAGGAATCTTTCTGCGTTGAATACATCGCAGTAGTGAGCTGCTTGGTATTGATAACCGTACTTCCATATAGCGTCTTTAACAAACTCTTTACCTAGGTGCTGGCGAGTTGTCTTGAAGTCTATGATTAGCCCTTCGTCGGAAAAGTCAGCGTCGCACATTGCTTTACAATCGTAGTCGTTAACCTTGTTTAACGCTACTACTTCACTCCTCTTGGCTGTGAGCCTGTCTATGTATTTAGATATTGCTGGGTTGTTCAGGACTGACTCCCTCATCCCCATAACTGTATCCATGTCTTTAGCTGTTAGTGTTATCTTCCCCTTGTTTTTTGCCTCAAAGTCAGCAAGGTATTCTCGATGCTTCTTTAATCGGCGGTTAATTTTCTCAGGTTGCATCCCGCCAAAGTCTATCCATTCAGGCACCACTGAAATGGTTTCAGCGATGTCGATGTCAGGGCATATGATGGCATGCAATGCTGAGCCTATCTTCATTGCATCAGTCGGGGGCTTAGATTTTATGTCGCCTTTGACATACTTGTGGTAGTAAGTCCAAGACCCTTCGTTTCTAAAGTCTTTTATTGCAGACTGAGAGAGATACGGTAAAGAAAAGTATTCGTCTGCTGAGATTTCTAAGATTTGTTTCATAACAATCTCCTTATTGTTGTTGGTGTTTGATCATCTCCTTCATCAAAGCACCCTTGATTAGATCAATTGTTTTATCCCCGCACATGGGGATACTTGCTAGTAAATGTTCTTCTCCGACACCAATTAGATCACCAATAAAACTGTACCCAGCCTTGTCTAATAGATTGATAACTCTATCACTTAGATCTAGCTGTGCTATAGCTATGCTGTTCAACGCAGATTTTTCGCTGCCTTGTACTGTTAGCTCAGCTTCATTGATGGCTTTGTGACAGCTTGGGAACCTACCATTAAGCAGAAGAATGTATATCCTCTCTGCGTAATGCCTGGCTTCAGGCTTACTTAAGCTCAGCTCTGTTTTCTTCGGGCGTTTCGTTGACATGTTCACTACGCAATATAAGAACATCCTTTGGTGCTGTTATACCTATCCGTACTCTATTGTCTGAATAGATGTCGAGCACTTTAATTGATACGTTATCACCAATTTGTATGGATTGTTCTTTAGTTCTGGTTAGTATTAGCATTACTCCTCCTTTCTCCTCGGCCTTCCGGCTTGTCTTGGGTGCGATGCAAATTCCAGGAGGTGATCTCTTTCTATCAGCCAGCCCCCCCCATTCTTATTAATGGCTTCTATTCTTTCTTCGCGTATCAGCTGACGCACTCTGCTTTGTGTAACACCTAGTATTCCAGCTGCTTCTTTGGTCGTTAGGATTTCGTCTACTGGTTTTGACATGGTATAATGGTATCGTATGCGGAATATTTCTTCAACACTTTATAGGTTAAAATAAAACATGGTTGGACGCAATAAGCGAGACGACAAACAAGACAAAAAAAGTTCTCGTCGTGACTATAAAATTGACAAGATCAACGCAATCACAGAAAAAGCAAAGGCAGTTGCTTCTAAACGTAAGTGGTTAGTGATATTATTAATCGTTGGTATAGCAGTATTTGTATTCATCAAATCGAAGGGAATCTTCTAATGAAAAAGTGGTATCAAAGTAAAACAATCTGGTTTAATGTAGGGACTATGGCTGTATCTGCACTCACGGCTATTGCTGGAAGCGAATGGATTGCAGAACAACCAGTGATTGCAGCTGTTGTTACGTGTGCTATTGCTATAGTTAATGTGTACCTGCGTAAGATCACGGAAGAAGGAATTGAGTAGGTGAGTTGGTTTACTGACAATGCACTAGGGGTCATATCCTTAGTAGGTTCAGGACTCGGTGCGTTTGCCGGTGCTGTATGGTGGATGAGTGCGTTGTACTCTGAAGTAAAGAGAATAAACAATACGCTTGCTGATTACATGGCTGATCAAAAGGCAAAGAACGTTCGTGTCTGGGGTGCTATTGATGGCATTGATAGCAGATTAGATGAGCATGATAGGCGTATAACTACGATAGAAACTAAAATAGAGTGAAGCTTAATCCCGTTTCTTTTCTTTCTCGGATGCTATCTTCCTCTTCCTTGCGCTTTCCCTTTTCTTCTCTTGGATAATTTCAGCTGGATCGACTTGTCCCTTCCAGCCTGGGAATCCATCTAGCCCTGCCTTGTATGCGACACGGATGTTCTGTTGGTTCCATTTAGTTCCTGACGCACGAGGCTTATCTATCATCCTGCGCAAAGCTTCTGACCATGTAATGCCGTCGATGTCCTTCCATTCTATTAGCTGACGTACTATCTGACGTTCCTTTTCATCGGGAACAAAATAAGATTTACCTTCAGACTTTACTTGCTTGTATCCTATAGGTGAGTGTCTATTTCTGGGCTTGTCTGGATCTGAAATTCTTTCTTTAATACGTTCGGTCTTGATTGTACTATCGAATGTTATCCAGGTTTTAACAGAGTCGTGCATGAGTTCACCGTAATCTGTGTTCAGATCATAGCCTAACTCGACGACGTTAAAGATAATGCTACGTTCTCGTAGCTCGTCTATTGTCCTGGCTGCTTGTTGTATACTGGTGAAACATCTAGCTAGTGTGTATCCAACTATCATGTCTCCAGCTTGCAGCATCTCGAACAGCTCCGACCCAGCTGGCCGGTCAAAGATATTGACTCCACCCCAGGGGGTTTCATCTGTGTAGTGTTCGTATGGTTCTTGTTCGTAGTTACGCCTACACCAGGACTCGATCCCTATACGCTGTACGTCTACAGAATAGTCGGGATCTATTGAGTCTCTGATGTAACCGTAAATCTTCAAAGGTTATCCAATCAGTGGCAGCCACTCTTCGTATGTAGAACCAGGCACGTGCTTCATGCACCGCTTGATTATTCTATCATCATCATAAGCAAACACATCTTTGTAGTGCTTACGTAGTACCTTACCCATTCCTGGATCTTTCTTTCTATATACTTCTCGTGCCAATCCTTTGGCGTTGATTGCTAGTTTCATTAGAATGGATACTCCCCGTCATCATCTTGTGGAGCAGGTATAGCCTGCGGTTCTTCCAGGTGTGCTACGTATGTATCTTCCTGCGGCATTAGATGTTCTGCCAAAAGCCTTGCTCCTTTGTTTGGCATCGGCCCTATAAACCGGTACCCTTCTATTGGGTTTCCTTGCACTACGATATAGCTATCTCTCATTTTTATCTCCTCACTTAAAGCTAAGGCCTGCGAGAGACAATACCCTTGCAGGCCTAGCTAATCTACTAGAATGGTGGTGCACTTGTATCGAAGGATGGTTGAGATGCTGAAACCGTTTCAGTACCTAGCCCCATCTCTTCAGCTTCCCTCTTGGATCTCAAGTTCTTAATCGTACTACCGACGATCTTGATCTTGCTTCGCTTCTGCCCATCCTTCTCCCAGGTTTCTTGTTTCAGTGTACCCTGCACTAAGACAGGCCACCCCTTACCCATGAAGTCGCTTGCGAATTTAGCTGGCTGACCCCATAGAGTAACATCAATAAAGCTAACTGCCTGGTTTTCTCCGTAACCATCGTTAACTGCTACTGTTATATCTGCTACTTCCTTGTCGCCATTCCTGGTTGCAACAGTACGCAAGTCAACATCTCTTGTTAGGTTACCAACTATTACTACATTGCTAAAACTAGCCATCTTAAATCTCCTCCAATAGGATACTGGTTGCCCACTTGGGTGTGTTGTGCATCCGCGAGTCCCTGGTGTAGGCTATAACCAAGGGGATACCGATGTCTTTACTTGGCCAAGGTGTGTAACCATCAGTGATAGCTACAATGATGTCTGGCTTGTGCTCTATTTCCTTGAGAGATTCCTCAATAAGAACACCGACATCAGTGCCGCCACCTCCAGTTAACTCCATCTCGGCTAGGTCTTTACTGATAGACACTACATTCTCTAGTGCCATGTCGCCTGTGTATATGTCTATTTTGTTTGTCTGCTTAAGGTTCTTGAATAAGTTCTTTACTAGGCCACGTGCCTTGCTAAAGTCTAGATCCATCATAGATCCAGATGTGTCTAAGCAAATCATAATCCTGGGTTCGTTGTGAGATCTCGTTGGCAATATCACATTGCTGTAATTGCTGCGATAATTAAACCTGTTGTATCTCCTGCGACCTGACCCTCTTGATCTCTTGGTTACGGACTTAACTATGTTAAGCACTCTTCGCCAAGGATCGTTCGTTAGCTTTGACACTCCCTTTGCCCATCGCTTCATGCTTGCAGGTGTGTACCCTTCATTGCATTGAGTGCGATACGCAACGTCCTTCATGACGCTGGCTATCTCATCTTTAGATAAACCAATGCCATGCTCATCGTCGTTGGGGTCACCAAGTACACTGCTTAGGTCGGGCGGAAGGCCTCCTGAACAGGGTCTGGTCTGTGCATCCCCTGTCCAGGATAGTTCTCCATCTGCGGAGACATCAAGGCATCCACTGTTATCTTGAGCTCCACTAGGTTGTTCTGCAGTTCCACTATCGACTGGATCGTTGTGTGATTCAGGTGCATTATTTGCTGTGCTAGTGTCTGTATTGCTCCCTTGTTCTGGCTCTGTGTCAGAACTATCTCGTCCATCTTCGACACTGTTGTCATCAACTCCTCTAGTGCCCTCGATGTCTGTTGTAGTTGCTCCAGCTTGGAGTCCACTTCCAGGAACTTCTCCTTCGTCGGTGCGTTTATGGTTGCTTTTCTTGGCATCTTTCTTTCTTTCCTCTCTATAACTCTTGATAATTTTATAGTTTTCTTCGGAGCTATAGTGATCGTCTATCTTTATCTCTTCTAGCCCAGGTACTGAGTAACTTAAGTTCCAGTAGTACAGAACATCTAACGGTAAGGTTAATCTGTCATGCTTACTGGGTCTTTGATCATCGAACTCTTGGGATAACATCTCGTTGATTGCTATATCTGTAGCAATATTCCAATCTGATATGTCTTCCTTTGAGCTGTCGTTAGTTAACTCAAATCTATCGTGATGTTTATTAAGCAAGTGCAATAGCTCATGTAGGATAACCCCACCCAGTTCACCGACAGATAGTGTCTCAATAAAGTCCGGGTCATAAGCTAGTCGCCAGTGCTTATCAACTCCTAGCGTACCGAATCCCTTCACAGGTATAGGACGCATAGAGAAGATAGCATTCCTGGCGAAGGGCCATAGCCTCGCTGCTGCAAGGCGACCCTTCCTTAAACTATTGCTTTCTCGGTAGATTATTTTACTTTGTAAGTCATTTGTTTTCAATGAATCACTCATGTTATTCCCTATTATCCTAGCCTTTCTTTTTCTAGCTCACTGAATAACTCATCTTGATTAGGCTTGTGCCCTTCAGGTTTAATCTGGTACAGCTTAGCTTCAAGACTCTTGGCAACATCGGGCAGTTTCTTGTGTACATATGCAAGGAATACCCTGGCTGCTTCCCATCTGTCAGCAGTTGTGTGCCTATGCACAGCTCTTAGTACAGATCGTATATACGACAGTGCTACGTGAGCTTGCTTAGGTATTTCTGTCTCAGTAGGGTTGGCAAGTATTTCCTCTGGGCTTTTGTATTCACTCAGCTCAAGGAATGCCATGAACTCTAAAGCTATGTGTTCACCTACCATACCGGCAGCGATCTTATTCTTGGTATCCATGTTGGCACCTACAGAATCAGCTGCACCTAGAACCTTAGCGAGGTTAGTCCAGCTACGCTGCGAAGGGAATGGTAAACCCATACGCTCAGGGTCGTTGACCTTATTGAGATAGTCAGGCCGTGAGTGAGTGGTGTCTCCAGTCACAAACTCAGCGATCTGTACAGCATATATCTTCCCGAACTCTTGCCATCCAGCAGGCAGGATAGGTACTTCGGGCGGACTAAACTCACCGCCGTTGTTCATACCCTCACTCCATGAATCAACATCAACCTCCCAATCTACGATCAACATCCTGTTAATCATAGGTTCGGTCAGCTCGTTACCATTAGCTGCCTGCTCAATCCTGTTACCTGCTGCAAATACCCAACAGTTTTCAGGCGGTGATGCCATCCATCCTAGGGCTGCTGCCTGGATCTCCTCTGATACACAGGTGAACTCATCAATCAGCATGACGGATGGCTCAAGCTTGGCACGCACGAAGTCTTCTTCAGGTATTCTCTTTACTACTGGATATGTCCTGCCTCGATGTGTGATTTCAGATGGCTTAGGGAATCCACCCATGGCCTCCGGTTCCTTCTGGTCTAGTGAGTTGAGTATCCATAGCCTGCTGGTTGCACCAGCTAATGCTTTGATTGTCTCTGTCTTACCAGTACCTGGATCTCCGTATGCCATGGCAGCCACACCTGCTTGAGGTGCAATCATGTATGCCCAATTAAGCTGTTTGTTTTCTTTCTTCATAGGTCTAACCTTTCTACTAGTCAATTGTTATATCACTGAAAACATCTTCTTCCTCACGAACAACATGCTCGTAAGCTAATGGCTTTGCTTCGTCTTTTAATTCTTCTACAAGTTCCTGGAATTCTTTTAATCCTCCAAACATTTCTCGATACTTATCTGCTTTACTCATGTTTTCTAGGGCATGCTGTCCTTTCCACCCCTTGAATTCATCCTTTGCTTCTCTCTTTGCAGTATGTATGTTATCTTTGATGTCTTTCTTTAGGGATTCAAACAACGCTGAAACGGATTCAGGGTTTCTTTCTGGTGGGAAATCTAATACTGTACAGAAATGCTTGATGTCTTGCCTGAATGTCTCCCATGTATACACAGTTTCTGGTATCCAATACACATTCTTCTGCACTTCAACAGCGTCTTCCCATATCATCTTCAATATCTGGTCAACTATACTGTGTGTCTGAGTTGTACCAAGTCTGTCGTTAAACTCAGGCCATGCGTTGCCACGTAATTCAAGAAGCATTGCTTCTAGTTTCGAAACGCATACGTGATAGTAGTTATCAGGTAGTGGTACAGTACCTGATTGTATGGTCGCATACTCTAGTGAATGCCATTGATTCCCGTGGTTGTAGCTGATCTCTATGTTGTATCCGCTTGTCGTTCCACTGTCTTTAACTAGCAATGCGTATCCTATGTGGTGATACTCAGCTGTATCCGTATCGTCCGGGCTTGTCCTTGATATAGGTTTTAAGTACCCGAACTTCCACTTGTCTCTTACCTTTGCTCTGGGTTCCCATAGCCTTTCAATCTGAAACCTTTCTTTGTATCCAGCTACGATCTTGAACGATGCCCTTAATGCCATCTCTACGTTTGTTTGTATGGGTATGTCTGGTCTTGTTATCGTTAGGGGTATGTGGTTAAAGTATCCTTCTATTTCATCAATAGCTTTACTCGCATCCCTCATCTTCATTACGTGTGGCTTGGTTATCGCTATCGTTCCCATCAGTTTGTTTATCTTCTCGCTCATCTCTATAACTCTCCTCTATCTTTTCAAACGCTTGGGTTAATTTAACTAGATCAACTTCAAAGCTGCTGATCACACCGTTTATTTTCTGCACCTGCCTGATTCCTATTAAGTTCTTTATCGAACCGCCTAGCATTGAGCATAGTGTAGGTGTTGCAAGGTTCCCCTTGCTTATATCCTTGAACTCAAGGAACACCGTGTTCACTGCACCATCGCAGTCAAGTGTCAGTTGCAGTCCTGCTTTAGTTTCTTCCATCCTTTGTATCCTTCTAAAGGTTTAATATCTGTTAGTCCAATTAACATACGTTCCCGGTAGTCTATATCCTCCTGTTCTTTCTTGTCCAACCAGGCGTGGTACTCTTCACGTTCTTCTTTTGATAAGTGTTCGTATTGCATGCTGTCTCCTCAGTAAAGTAACCTCGTCCACCGCATACCCAGCATTTGCTTTCATCCGGTGGCCCATACTTACCTATTCCTGTGCCTTGACATTGATCACAGTCTATATACTCTTCGCTCATGTATATCTCCTACTGGTAGAGGGCTGACGAGTACATCTAGATCCCCACCTAGTATGCACGAGAGAGTTTGTGCATAGACTCGCCAGCCCTACCCAGTTACTTACCAGCGGAACACTTCTACTTGAGCGTCGCTGCTTACTACCAATGTCCTACACCCAGCCATGGATACCAGGCATAGGCATAACAATACTATTAATATCTTTTTCATTTATCTTTCTCCCAAGGTAATGATGATACGATTGCTTCAAGCACACCTAGTTGCTGACGATTCATAGGTGAGTCAGCCATCATGTACTTCTGCATTCTTCTTGCTGTCCACATATACATCTCGGCTCGCGTTGGCTCATGTTCTTGCTCAACGAAGTATCTATATGCTTCATCTACTACTGTTTCCTCTTTCTCAGTTAGAGTTACCATTAGTTTCTATCTCCCAACTCAAGCACTCGTTTTCTAGAATCTCATACAGATAGTTGTATACATCTTCAGCAGAGACAACATCATGGTCAAACTCTAATTCAATTAATACTTTAGGCATTGTCACTCCCTCCTTGCAGGTCAGCTTGTGTTAGCTGAGGCTCGTGGTTTTTTCTGATCTGTTCTAGTTCTTCATTGGATTTAATTACAGATAGCAATGTCTTGCTGTCTTGGTTGGATACTACCAGACTATCCAGGTCATGTGCTTGTACGTAATCTACTAGGTTTGCATGTGGTATATCTTCTTCGTCGTATTTATTTACTATGTTTATGTACTCACTAATTTCCTGAGGGTTCACATCCTCTTGGCATAGTGGTGCGTACTCACTATTAGTTGGGTCATATACTTTGATATTCATACTGCCGTATTTCATTAGCACTTCTTCTCGTTCGCCATACTTATTACGTAGTATCTCCTTGTCCTTCATCTCGTATTCAATAGACCATCCATTGGATAGGTTCATTTGAAATGTGTTGGTTGCAGTGTTGAAGTAATAACTGGTTTCGCAATTGGTAGTTTGCATTGATCCATTTCCTTTACATAATCAAAAACTTTTCGGTAGTTGGTATCCTTTGGGTCGGAACCTTTATCGGATATAAACTTCTCAACTACCTCGATACAACAATCAAGCTTACCTTCACCGGCAAACCTGGGCTTAACTACGTTAAACCATCTCTGTTTTCCATACTGTTTTACTGCTATCATGTCCGCTAATTCATATATCTCTGACGGTTTCAAGCAACATGTATGTGAGTGGTACATTATTTGATGTCGCCTATCTCCTCCTCCTATAAATATTCGCTGACGTTCTCGTCTTGTATTCATCTATCCTTCCCTTTGCTAACGGATGTATGTGGTACGCTAATGCAATGTCAATAAAAAAACCCCCGCAGTCCACACAATGCACTTGGATGTATATCGTATGAACCGCGAGGGTATATTAATGTCTTTAAGATGTACTTAACAGGTCACATTCAGCTTATACAAAGATGTCTTCGTCAACTTGCTGCTCTTGTTTAGCTGTCGCATTGCCACTAATGACAGATGCTACGCTAACACTCGGCCCCGCTTGCTTGGTGGGTTGAGTACGCTTAACATGCAAGCAATCGAATCTGTCATCGAACAGAGCTTCTTCGATTCCTGTTACTACTACTGTGCTAACACCGTCAGCTTCAAGCATGTGGATGTCGGTGCGTTGACCGTATCCTGCAAGGTTAAAGCCTTTGATGGTACTGCTACGCCACTTCTGAATTGGTACTGACTGTACTTCTTTCAGTGTGTGGGTACCGTCTTCGAGTGTCACCTCTTCAGCCAGTCCGATAGCGGATGGGAATATCATGACCCCACCGTGCTCATCTTTGGCAGTGAGGAGACAGTGGTTGATTCGGATGTGCAATCTAGCACGACCCTGTTCGTCCTTGTCATGCTCATTCATAAAGGCCTCGTAACTGATGTCGTATGGTGCAAACGCATTTGCCATACGCTCGATGATAGGCTGACCGTTATCATCGAACCCGGTTGCGTTGTTGATACGCTCAATGCGGTGGTATTTACTGCCCTCGTTTGGTGCTGTTGTTACCACGTTGCCTTCGTCATCTCTTACGAGCCAATCAATTCGTTGATTGTCGTCAACGAACTGCCATTCCGTGTCACCGTAGACCATGATGTCTTGCAAGCCTTCGATGTGGCTCTCGGTGGTTTCTTTGACTTGCTTAAGGTTATTAATAGTAGCCATGTTGAATCTCCTTATGATTATAAATGGCGTTAATGAAAGTGACTGATGACGACATGCCATCAATCTGATTCTGTTAGTCCTCTCACCCTGCAAAAAACTGACGAGCGAGGAACGAGGGAGAAAGGGTTTTTGTCAGGGTGCTGTACACACTAGACATCACCGATCTCCCTGTAGTTTCTTGTATATCAAGCTGATTAACGCAGCCACTCCGATGATAGCTGGTACTAATACGAACATGATAAAGTGTTCTTGCTCTGCACTCATTTCTGTCTCCTAAGTCTGCAAAAATTTCTAATCCCGAGGAACGAGGGAGTAGGGGTTTTTGTCAGACTCTGCTAACGGATGGTATATACATTGACCCCTCCTAGAAAATAAAAGTAGCTACCAATGTGAAGAACACGTTAAGAATTCCCCCCAGTTGATAGCTCTCTGGTGAAGATAAAAAAAGACACAGACACCGTTAGATGCCTGTGCCTTGAACCTGTTTACAGTACAGATTTCAGCGTGTTACCAGCCATGCCTCCATCAGTTACCATTACGATTCGCTTGTTAGCAACCATCCACTCCATGGTATCTTCGACACCAAGAGTGTGCGATGTGATACCCATGAACACAAGCATATCTTTGATGTGGTCTAGGTACTGGTTGCCAGCACAATCGTCCACTCCGATGAACTCCATAGTCCCCGCAGTGTCCACGAATGTGCCCATCTCACACGCCACTTCAAATACGTCGCCAGTTGCTAGGTGCTCGCCCTCGACATACTCAAGCGTTATCCTCGTAGTCTCCGGCTTTGTACCGCTAACGGAGAGGAACACGGTGGGTACGAACTGAGCCTTCAGCTGGTCGTCAGTAGCGAATGGGGTATGCGGATACAGGTAGGTCTTGCCACCACGCACCTGCACGGGCTTCTTGAACTGAACCTCCCCATCGACAACGTACTGGAGCTGAAGCCTGCCCTCGCCATCAGTCAGCGGGACATCAACGACCTCAGCACTGCCGGATAGCACAGCCTCGTGACTATGCCCTTTCGGTATGCGGGTGGCCTTTGCCTTACGTTGCTCTAGCTGTGTGTAGCTTAGCTTAGGCTGTGCGGATAGTTTCATCTGGGGTTTACTTTGGGTTGACATAATGTATCTCCTATGTCGTTAAAAGGTTAATGTGCGGGCATCTCCTCGCCCGACTTCAGTCGGGTAGGTGTGCCCGTCTCATTGACCGAGATGGTGAGAAAAGAACGTGCAGGGCGTACCCTCGTGCTAGGGAATTTGTTTGACTCGGCAATAGCCCCCGCCTTGCCCCCCAACTGCGAACACACTATATTACGTCCCACTCACAGATTTTTTCACCCCTATAGGCCAAAAGGCGTAAAAAGGCCGCCTGATACCGCTCGAAATCAACGTGGAATTGTTTTTTGGTAGAGTTTGATTCGGCAGCCCCTGAAATGATTTCAGTGGTCGTGTATAATCAGGAGGTAAAGCAATGCAAAACCAAGGAGAATACGGTGAAGAACTATCAAGATCGAAAATGGAACTCTGGAGTTGGACAAGATAACAGTCCGTTTAAGTCGCCGAGGCTTCCGCCGCTGAAACAGAGAGCCCCTAGCAATCCTTTTGATACTAGCGATATGAGAGGCCCGCTAGAAGAAGCTCTTAATCCACAGGTAATGCCACCGGTTCCTGGTTCAAATCGCGTTGATACACCCCCAATGAAGCCAACCACATCTTGGCCTAACCCTGGCTGGCCCAAGGATGAGTGGAGTGGCAGTTACGACCAGCAAATGATGAACCAAGACGCAATGGATTTAACCGGAATTCAACGAGAACAGGCTGAGCAGGCCGATAGAGACCTCAGGGAACAGCAGAGGCTGCACAATCAACAAATGAGGCAAGCAGAGATCAGGGGTCTCCAGGAAGGCCTTGAGAGAGAAAGGCGGAGCATTCCTCCGTATGCGGGCTAATTTAGCTATATTTCTCTATAATCAGCTTCTCTTCTTCGCCCAGCATATTAGATAGGACGCGAGCTTTCTCCCCGATGCTTATGCAGATAGCAGATAATTCTTGGTTTTCTGCTCTTTCGGGGTCTTGTTGAAGTATATTTGCGGCTGCTTCTAGTGCGCTTTTGGCATATCGCATGTTACTCAGAAATAGTCTTGGGTCTGCCATTCTTATCGCTCATGTCCTGTAGGGTCTTTTGTAGTGATCTTGCGTATAACAGTGCTTCAGTTACGAACAGGGAGTCGTCATCTTCTGTTCCCAGGTATACAGTGCTTACTGCTTCAAGTGTTTGACATATAACCTTGGATGATTCTAGGAGGTTATAGGCTATTCTTACCTTTGCTCTTCGTGGTAACTTCTCTACTTTGCTCATTTGCTTTCTCTCTCTGCTTAATTACTCTTTGAACTTCTGCTGCAGTTCGTTGTATGCCCTTAATTGGATCATGAAGAAGACCATTGACGCTGCGAAAAGTAGGAATACTGCTGGTGTTTTGATTAGGAAGTCAATCAATGGAAGCTCTCCTTACACATTCTTCAAGATATGTGATTGCTTTTTTGTAATCTTCGACTGCTGTATTACCATCTTTCTTACCTGCTCGGCAAATGTACTTGATTGCGTTGCCTTCCCAGAAGTCTAGGTTCCATGCGTCGATTACATCCCATGGCTGTATGCCTTGATCGTAGTGCTTTGGTGGTTCAGGTCTTGTCAATTGTTTGCTCCAGGCACACTCTAAGCATTGAAGGTATCGTTTTAATGGATTATTTCCAAATGCGACTTTGTATCGCCTAAGGTTTTTGCTTCCGCAACTATTGCAAGTCGCTGTGTTCGTATTGTACACAACCATAATCCTTTCTTGTGTGGAGGAAAGCTGTGAACTTTTCGGTTTCTTCTAAAGGAATCCAGAGATCTTCTCCGTTTTCTACTTTAGCGATATACAAGACTTGCTTGTTTAGCGTTTCATGAGCTTCAGGAGAGGTTAACATACACACTCCCCAACCGCTTTCATCCTCTTTCGAGTCCCAATACAGGCATCCTTCACAGTTTACTTTGCTCATTACATCCTCTCAATGAACACGTTCCAGATTTTTCTACCGTCTGCTGGGTGATCGTGGTATTTATCAGGGTCTTCAAGCTCTCTTTCAGAAACAAATTCTACCAGATCACTTCTTGGGACAATAAAGAAAAAGCCATCGAAGTCATACAAATAGCGTACTAGCAGTTCAGGTTTGGTTGAATTAGCGGTATTGTTCCAATACTCACCCTCCCAGACAAACACATCACCTTTAATAGGCCCACGTCCATATTCTTCTTCAAGTACGTAATACTTTTTCATGAATGGTGTCCTCTCAAGCGCGCACCCCGACTCAGAGATAAGGGCTACGGGGGCTACCACTGAAACGATTTCAGGGGTAAGTCCGTAGGTAACTCAGGCTCCCACCTATATTGTATTACAGGTGAGACTGGGGAACACTCCCGTTTGCGAAACAGGCTCACTCCCAGCAGTTCTTTAGTCGTGTATTGCGCTGGCGGAGTTACGAGGGGAGGGGGCGACTCGCTATTCGGAGATTTACGAGCCACCCCCAAGTGAGGAGATCTTTAGAATAAATCATTCTTTGGTTTAATCAAGCTTTTTGTATAATAAAAAAATGAAAAAGATTAATGTTTCTATCAACGGGTGTGATTATTCTATTAGATATACCCGTATGCGAAAGAATAGAGGCAGCTGCGACCACCCGAAAAAAGAAAACCCTGAGATCTTAATAGACAAACGACTAAAGGGCGTTGAGGAATTAGAGGTTTCTATTCACGAAATGCTCCATGCTCTTGCATTCAAGATGTTTGATGAAGAGTGGGTATACGACAGTGCGATAGATTTGTCTAAAGCTCTTTATGCTTTAGGCTGGAGAAAGGGAGGGGTTGATGGCGAGGGTTCTGATAATAGGGGACACACATGCTCCTGCGATGAGGGACGACTATCCTGACTTCTTAAGGGATATATATAAGACCTGGAAGTGCGACACGGTGGTTCACATTGGCGATGTGGTGGATTGGGGCGCAATTTCGTATCACGAAAAGGATCCCAATGCTATGGGGCCGCGCGATGAATACGAACAATCCAAGAAGCAGGTTGCCCAACTGTATAAGATGTTTCCTAAAGCAGTTGTCATGACGGGGAATCACGATAGCTTGCCCAAGCGAAAGGCAACTACAATAGGTATTCCTTCTGAATTAATAAGGCAATACTCAGATATATGGGAAACACCTAAGTGGGAATGGAAGCCCAGGTATGCGATACACGAAATAGATGGCGTTCTGTATGCTCATGGAGATAGAGGGAAGGGCGGCATAGGAGCCGCGCTTAAAAATGCTAAGGAGCATTTTAAGTCATGGGTACAGGGACATCTCCACGGGCAAGCAAACGTCACCTATTTCGCGAACAACGATTTCATCATCTTTGGTATGTCCGTAGGTTGCGGACTGGATGTTGATAACATGGCCATGAACTATGGAAAGAAGTTCAATCAAAAGCCGATAGTTGGCTGCGGCGTGGTCATTGATGGCAAGTATGCTTTTTTTGAGCCAATGCAATTATAGAGAGGGAGTTATGAGTAAGAGGAAGAGGAGTGAGAACAGAATGCAGAATCTGTTCTGGACAACTGGGTCGATTTGTTTTTCTGCGGTAACTATTTATATGGGTGTTTTGCTTTGGAAGAGCTATGTATGGTATAACTGGCTTCACCAATTACAAGACAGCTTAAACAGAAGCACGGGCGGTGGCGGCCCCTTAATATGAGAAGAGATCTAGATAAACTAGAGAAGTATGCCTTAGTCGATTGGCATACTCATTATTCGCTTAAGTCGGCTCTGTTTCACAGAGACTTATCTAAACGCCATAAAAGGAGAATCTTTAGTCGTGGATTCTCTCCTCTGACGAGCAGAGCCGACTTTCCTAAGATGATAGAAGGCGGTGTTGACGTATCGCTTTCTGTCGCATATGTCCCCGAGGTGGAGTGGCAGGACGACATCCCGCCTATCCGTTGGCTTAAGTGGCTTGCCCCTCGTGCATGGAAGCGCATCTTTGGTGCTAAATCGTATTACGATGCAACCATTAACGCAATCGAAGATGTAGAGGAGCAGGCCGCTAAGCATAACCTAGAGAACAAAAACGAGGATTGGTATCGACCTGTCGCTATCTGCCGTTCTTTCCAGGATATAAAACACGCTCAAAGAGATAATGCACTGGCTATTGTTCACGCAGTAGAAGGAGGGCATTCGCTTCAGGGCGAATTCTGCGGAAAAGAAAAGGATGACTTTGAGAACGCCCCTCATGAAGAAGCACTTCAAGAGGTAATGGCTAATCTTCTTGACTTCAAGCAGCGAGGCGTAGCCTATCTTACTCTGGCTCATTTCTACCCAAACATATTGAGCAGCCCGGTTTTCCCGTATCCTGAATACACGTCGAAGTTTGCCAGATGGAAATCAATGCTGGGCAGGTGGGATACTACTGAAGGGCTAACTCTTATAGGGAGAATGGTTGTTGAGAAGTGTTTTGAACTCGGCATTATTGTAGATGTAGCTCATTGCACACCAATGGCAAGGTCTGAGGTTTATGAGATAGCAGAGAGAACGAAAACAACATCGCGAGTTATTGCATCTCATGTAGGCGCATATGAGATAAACAATAACATGTACAACCTGGAAGACTGGGAGATAGAGTGGATAGCAGACAATGGCGGAGTTGTAGGCGTTATTCTTATGAATTACTGGCTCGTTCCGCATCATACATCCTTAGGATTAGATCACGTCGCAAAAACTATCAGGCATTTGGTAGATGTGGGAGGCATAGGAGTTGCCGCGCTAGGAACAGACTTTGATGGCTTTACAGACCCACCAGACGACTGTGAGGATATGAGTGAGATACAGCGAGTATTTCATCGAATAGCAAGCGAGATGTCCTCTCCGAGAATACCTAGATATAGCAACAAGCAGCTAGAGGCTATCATGGGAAAGAACTCTTTGAGGGTTTTAAGGGATGGCTGGGGATGATTTTGAATTTATCGGGGTTGCATCGGAACAATAAAGCGTTATAAGATACAGTTACTAACCCAATGACCTTACAGGAGTAGCCGTTATGAGCGAAGAACAAATGGAAGAAATGGCACCAGAAGAATCACAAGTTGTGGAAGATACACAGCCAGCAGATGACTATGTTGATAGTACCCCTGAAGTCGATTCAGTGCCAGAAGATTCTGGAAAAGCAGAGCTTGATCTAACTGGTGTTTTTGATGGAGGTGTAGTCGAATCAGACGAACCTCGGTTTCATGAACGAGTCTCTCAGCTCGGCTTTGAGGTGGAAGATAATTCGTCTGCTCAACAAGCAATCTTAGATTCTTACGAGCAGGCCTATAACTACAATCGCCAATGGCAAGAATGGTATGAAAACGACCAACGCCAAAGGCAGCAGGAGCGTGAGAGATATTCTCAAGAACTCCAACAAATGCAGCAGCAGCAGATGTATCAACAACAGATGTATCAGCAGCAGCAAATGCAACAACAGCAATACAACCAGCAAGCTCAGCCTGAGCCTGAGCCGGAACCTGTAGATCAGGGGTGGTGGGCACCTCCTAATCTAGATCAGGAAGAAATACAGAAATACCGTATACAAAAACAAAACCGAAATACGGGAGAGTGGTACTGGGATTGGAAGCCAAATGCTCCAAGAGAATTAGTTACTCGTGCAGAGGATTATGTCGAGTACCACAATAAATGGAAAGAAGATATTCTTCAGAAACCAAAGGAAGTTCTTCCTAAGATTATTGAAGAAGAATTCGATAAGCTGTTTGCAGATCGCTACGGCTCTATGATTGATGTTTATCAAGAACAGCAACGAGAGCAACAAACGATAAACGAAGCAGCTGAAATCAGCAAGCGAAATGCTGATTGGGTCTATCAAAGAGATCCCAGGACAGGGGATTTTGCGAGAGACTACAATGGTCAAATGATCCTTACCAACGAAGGGGAAGAGGCCGTCCAATATATTAATCAATTGAGACAGAACGGCATCACTGAACCTAAGAGGCTATGGGATCTTGCTTCGCAACTTTTGGCTGGGAAACTAGCACAAAGAAAGCTTGACCAAACAACCCAAGACTTGCAATACTCTCGCGCTGCCCAAGAGCGTAATATGCGTCACTTGCAACGAGGTGCTGGCTACATTCCTAATCGAGGAGGTAGTAGTGCCCCGCCAGAAAATCCAAGCCCGACCTCACAGAACCAGAATATGTCCGCTGGTGAAAAGTTGCGTCAACAAGCGTTGACGGATGGTTTATTTTAGTTTCCTTTTAGAGAAAGGTTAGGATCATGGCCTATAAAGGTTTTAATCCCGTAGCTTTTGCTCGTACCGCAGCAACCACGCTCGCAAAGCACATCCGCGACGTTGAGGAGAATATGCTCCGCAACTACCAGCTAGGTGCATTGCTGGAAGCCGCAGGACGGGTAAACTACAACAACACTGGGGAAGGTTTCGACTGGCCAGTTCAATATCGTCTACACAAAGTAGAAGGTAACACTGGAGAAACAGCCCGTAACTTCGCACGTAAGAACTTGTGGAAAACCGCAAACTTGGAATTCCGTGGCTACCAAGCTACAGACTCCATGTATTACCGCGAATTCAAATCCAATAGCGGAGAAGAAGGTATCGTCAAAGTATTTGACAACTTCACTCAGCGACTGGAAACATCTATCGAGCAAGCTCTCGGTGGAGAATACTACGTTAATGGTGCAGACTCTGGAAATGAGCAGGGATGGCACGGTGTCGAAAGTATGTTTGGAACAGTCAGTCAAACTGTTGCTGTGGATACTTCTGGTGGCGCTGCAATTAATGACCATCGCAGTAAAGTCGCTGTTGACCAGGTTGGTGTACCAACTGCAACTTATGCTGGCTTGAACTGTGCAATGGGCGGTATCGCTGGTGAGCAGGAAGCTAATCTTCCTTGGCCAGAAGGTATTGCTGATCCAGAGTATGACTTCTGGTCACCGCTGATCGTTAACTATACTTCAACATCTTTTGGTGGAAGTGGAAATACATTTGCTACACAAGGTGATGAAGCTATGCGTTTCGCTATCATTCACGCTCAGCGTAATAGTAGCCAGAACGGTCAGATCACTAACATCATGTTGGCACGAGATCTTTACATGGATCTTCTCAACTTGTTAGATGACAAAGAACGTATTCAGGTTTCTAGCGAACACCAACTTCGAGCACTCGGTTTCAAGAATGTTGTCAACTTTGACGGCATTGAAGTCAGCTGGGAAGCTGCCATCAAGCAGGGTGTTGGTTATGGTCTTAACTACGATAACATTGAACTGAAATCTATGGATGATTCTCTCCTTCGCTCTGAAGGCCCTGAGTATGATATTCATAGCCAAAGCTTCAATGCTGTTGTTTCAACCTTGTCTAACTTGAAGTTCAGTTCCCCACGGAACTTCTTCAAATTGGAAGCAATTGCTTAACCCCTTTTTAGGAAAGGAATCAATACTATGATTCATGTAGATCCACCATTTGATCTCGGTGAAACCCTTAAAGGGACTAACGATGCCGGAGAACAGATTAATAGCCAATGGGAGGGAGCTGTTTTTGAGTTCCCCGATGTTGACCGAACCCCAGCTCTTCGTGGAGGTAAGTCTCGACGAAGCGGCGGAACTCTTCGGGCTGTTTGTGTGCGAAACATTAAAGGCTCAGCCCTGACAGTAGCAACCGCTACTCATGGACTGGTTCTTGGTTTCGGTACTACAGCTTCAGGCACTGGACGAAAAGCAGCTGGTCAAGTTGCAGGTGCAAGTCTAACTGAAGGCGATTGGGCCGGAGTTGGCGACCCTGAACTTGGAACCACTACTGTCGCAGATGACGACCTATTCTGGTTGATTATCGGCGGAGCTGTTCCAGTTTACGCTGAAGGCGAAGGTAGTCCCATTGGAGTAGGTAGTGCAGTTGTTGCAGACGCAGGTACTGATGGCCATGTCATTGCTGCCGACGCTGCTAACGTCGTTGGTCAAATCTTGGGTATTGCCCTTGATGACATTGCCGATAATGCTGCAGGTCTAGTTCACCTTTGTGTTAACTATTAATCCCTAATACCCGGCTGCAAAGCCAACAAGAACACCTCCTCACGGAAGTGTAGGGTCTTGGGTGCGGTGCCGGGTTCCTCCTGTGGGAACCCGGCATTTGCTTTATATAGAAAGAAAAAATTATGAATATGCAAGCAGGCTATATGGTCGAAGAAACTGGATCTATGATTCAGCCAAATGACCCTAATATGCAAGATAAAGTTATGAGCGCATTACAGCAGGGATTGACTGTTATAGACCTAGCTACAGGGCAGCCTGTTGGTGGTGGTCAGCAACAGCAGCAGAGTGTACCTGAAGATGCAGTTGGACAGATGCAAGAATTGCAGCGTCGCCAAGCTGAAGGGACAGCAATACCTTTAGGCCAAGGCGGAGGCGCACCTCAGCAGCAAGCTCCTGGTGCTATTGATCCAATTGTCCAGTCATTGCTTAGTGGAGCAAATACAAACGCCACTGGTGCAATGCACCCATCTAACCCCGACTTAAGGGATGTTAGAATGGGGCCACAAGGCCCATCTATGCAGAGGTAGGAATAAATGGCTAAAGCGAAGGAATGCAAGAACTGTAGCGTCGAATATCCACTTAACAAGGAATTCTGGCACAGAGATAATTCTGCGGCAGATGGGTTCCGGTCTACATGTAAAATGTGTAGGGCTGAAGAAGTGGAGGCCACTCGCAAGAAGAAACTAGATGAACGTGTGTCGAAAATAGAAGATGCAGGCATCGACCTTCTTGATGATATGAGCAAGGGTGGCTCTAGTGTTCCGCATATGGCAGAAACATTCCAACGCATCATGGAGGCTTTTGGGGGGCCGGGAGGTTTCTCCCAGCAGGTAATGTCTACCTTTTACCGGTCAGCCCCTGGAAGCCTCCAAAGACAGCGGATTCTTGAAGCTGTACTCCGACTTAATATTAAGGTATCTGAGTCGGGTGCAGCTCAAAAATCCCTGGATGAATTAACAAATGAGGAACTTGACAAAGAGATTGAGAAGTCAGTTCAGAATATAATAGATCCAGAAATAAGTATGCTACATGAGCTAAAACCAGCCAATGCCCCAAGAAAACGTAAATGATATATTAAGCTCTATTACCGAGCATCAGAAAGCAGAGCTTCGTCAACTTCATGCTGAGAAGGCAAAGAGGGATAGCGAAGCTCTTAGGCTATATGAACCATTGCCGTTTCAGGATTCTTACCACGCATGCACGGCAAAGGAAGTTCTTCTTCAAGCAGGAAACCAAGTAGGAAAATCTTTAGCTGCTTTCGTGGAAGATGCCAGGGCAGCTACAGGCCAAGATCCCTACGGGAAATACCCTAAAGAAAATGGCATCATGGTTTGCCTAGGGATGGATGAAGGCCATATAGGAAGAACCATACACAAGTACCTATTTCGTCCAGGCGCTTTTAAGATCATCCAAGACGAAGAAACGGATAAGTGGAGAGCATGGAAGCCTTGGCTTGGAAGTGACTGGCAAAGGAAGTCGGAAGCAAAGGATGCCCCGCCTTTAATACCCGAACGCTTCATCAAGGAGTGGGCATGGAAGAAGCGTGCACAACATGTGTTTGAGATATGTGAATTGCACAATGGCTGGACGATTTATGCAATGGGTTCTAAAGGGGATCCTTCTCAAGGTTTTCAGGCTGACCTAGTGCATATAGACGAAGACCTAGAACGCCCCGAATGGTACGACGAAATGATTGCTCGTTTATCCATGCGTGATGGCAAGTTAAGGTGGTCTGCTTTGCCTCATGCAAAGAACGACGCATTAGTCAATTTGTGTGAACGTGCCGAAGACGAAGCAGGGAAAGAGAATGCGTCTACTAGGGTATTCAAAGCAACAATCTTTGATAACCCTTTTATGCCAGAACAGGTCAAGCAAGAGAACATTAAGAGGTGGAAAGCTAAAGGTGAGGATGAGTTTAGGAAACGTGCTTTAGGTGAGCTGGTCACTGATAGCGTGTTAATGTACCCAAACTTCTCAAAGGATGTACATAATGCGATCAAGTTCGATCATCCAAGAAATAAAGTCCAAGAGTACCTTACGAATAACGACGGGAAACCTGGCAAAGACTGGTGCAGGTACATGGTCGTTGACCCAGGTCACAGTGTTTGCGCTGTTACTTTCTATGCCGTGCCCCCTGCTTCTATGGGCGACCATGTTGTTTGTTACGACGAGCTTTATATACACAACTGTACGGCAGCGAAATTTGCAGCTATGGTAAGGCAAAAGGTAGGCGTGGATCAGTTTGAAGCTTTTATCATAGATGCTCACGGTGGTAGAATTCGCGAAATCGGTAGCGGTATATTGCCAAGAGTTCAGTACACGAGAGAGCTTGAGGCTAATAAGGTTAAAAGCAATTTAACTGGGCATGGTTTCCTTAGCGGGTCAGATGATGTTCCCGGTCGTGAAATGAAGCTCCGTAGCTGGATTAATGTAAATGAAAAAGGTACAACTAAACTTCTTGTCGTAACTGCACGTTGCCCAAACCTATGCAGGGAGTTTAATAGGTTCAAGAAAAAGCGGATAAATGGGTACATTACCGACGAAGGAAATCGTCGAGGAAATTGTCACGCAATAGAAACCCTAGAGTATGCGGCGGCTCATGGGTTAAAATATGTAAAGCCCCGAAAGAAAGCAAAACGATCTACCGCTATTGGTAGAATAATCCAAGAACGTAAAAAACGAAGTGCTGCTAGAAATGCAAAGCAACGTGGCGGAGCACAGCAGCATATTAACCTAGGCCCACAAGGATCCTAAAATGTCTATGGCACCCCAGATAACTGAAGAGCAAACAAAAGAGTCTAATGAGTACAAGATGCCCGAAATAAGAATCGGGGCACCCGTACTCTTTTACCCGTACCACAACCTAAAACACCCTTTCTTAGGATTTGTTTTAAGCGTAACTAGCTCAAGACGAAATGTTAGCATCCGAACAACCAACGGCCATGTTCATGATGGTGCCCGACACGTAACAGATCCTAAGCTTACCTGGAATGCCGATCATCGAGAAAACGGCTCTTGGGATTATACAGATGAAAATAAAGCACTTGAGAAAGAACGGCAGGACATTCTTGCTCGGTTAGATGCTCTTGAGTACACGGCTACCAAAAGCACAGCAAGCAAGAAAAAAACCAAAGACTCTTAAGGCTTATCGTCAAGGAATAAACCATGGATCAATATAGCGATTACGACCATCCTTTTTCACCCATTGTTAGTCAGTGGATGGAAAAGATTAAACGCGCTAAGAAACAAAAAGAAGAGCGATTTGGCAGGTACGCTAAAGAAGCCATGCAGTTCTTTGACGGTTCACATGATTTTATGTGGAAGGGTGCATACTCGAAAGGAAACGAAGGGTTCCTTGATAAGAGTACCACTGGCAACTTACCAACCTTCAGGATGACGGTGAATAGAGTATTTGAGGCCGTCGCTTTGTTCGGCCCCGTACTCTATCACCGAAATCCTGTAATACAGGTATCACCAAAAGTAGCACCCAAGATTGAGCCTATAATGCTGGGAATTAATCCTCAGGATGAAGCTCAAGTCCAACAGGCTCAACAACTTGTCTACCAGCAAGACGAGGAGAATGACAAAAAGCGAAACATAGCCAGGCTGAAGGAACATTATCTGAATTGGCTTCAGCAGGAGAACCAAAAGAAAGAGCATGCTCGAATGGCCATTAACGAGGCCATCATTAAAGGCATGAGCTTTCTATGGACTGAAATGCACCAGCCTCACGGCTCTACTGTATCTCACCCTAGAAGTGTTTATGTTTCTGTTGATGACATTGTGATTGACCCTGATGCTCAGTATTGGGAAGACGTTCAATGGATTGCCCGTAAGTGCGTTCACCCCGTCTGGAAGGTGGAGAGGGAGTATGGCATTGAAGGGAAGATACGCGGCAATATGTCTTCGGCTGCTAAGCAAGCAGAGGTAAAGGCAAAGGGCAGAAAAGAAAGCTCTGAATCGAAACGAAAGGGAGAGTCATACGATCTAGTAGAATACTGGCAAGTGTACTCTAAAGGGGGTTTTGGTTCTCGCCTAAAGAAAGGCGGAATCAAAAAGGACGTTAAGGAAAACTTTGACTACGAGCAGTTCGGAGATTTCTGTTTCTTGGCCGTTTGTGAAGACATTCCATTCCCCATGAACATGCCTCCAGAGGTTCTCGATCTTCCTCAAGAAGAGATGTTTGTCAGGTCGCAGTGGCCCATACCTTTCTGGACGGATGGTGGCTGGCCATTTAGCAAGCTACATTTCTACGAGAAGCCAAAAGAAGTCTGGCCAATCTCATTGATTAAGCCAGCTATTGGAGAGCTTCGATTTGTTAACTGGTGTATGTCTTTTCTTGCCGATAAAGTGGCAGCAAGCTCGACGACTTATGTTGCCGTAGCTAAGGCAGCAGGGGCAGAGATTCAAGATCAAATTAAAAACAAAATGGGGCCATATGGTGTCATTGAGTTAAGTGAAATATTCGGTCAGCGAGTATCGGATGTCGTTTCATTCTTAGATGCTCCATCTTTTAATTCAGACATATGGAGAATGGTGTCTGAAGTGCTAGACATGATAGATAAGCGTACAGGCCTCACAGAGCTTCTGTACGGGCTTTCGGGCGGTACTCAGATACGTTCTGCTACGGAAGCTGATGTACGCAATCAGAACGTCTCAGTGCGTCCTGACGACATGGCGAGTCGCGTCGAAGATTGGCTAAGTCATTGTGCAATGAAAGAGATGGAAGCCGCTGAGTGGGGGCTTACCCAGGAAGACGTTAAGCCTGTCTTGGGTGAAGTCGGGTCAATGATATGGGAACAGCAAATACAAGCTCAAGAGTTTGAAAAAACCGTAAGAGATTACAACTACCGAATTGAAGCTGGTTCAGCAAGAAAGCCGAACAAAGTAAACCGAATTAGGCAGTTAAATGAGTTTGGCCAGATAGCAATGCCAATGATGCAGCAATTTGCACAGATGGGTATTGGTGATCCATACAATGCGTTTATGAGTGACTGGGCAAAAGCAAATGAACTAGATGTTGCTCCTTACCTTGTTAATATCGCCGAAGAGCAACAGAAACAACAGGAGCAGCAAGCTCAACAGCAACAGCAAGACCCTCAGATGCAGCAACAGCAGCAAGCCCAGCAGCAGCAGGCTCAGGTTGAGCAGCAAAAGGCTGAGATGGAAATGCAAAAGATGCAAGCTGATCTTCAAGTCAAGCAGCTTGATATACAGATGAAACAGCAGGAAGCTCAGATAGCTCAAGCAGAACTCGCTCAAAAACAAAAAGATTCTCAAAGCCAATCGCAAAAAGAGTCAGCAAATCAGAGGGTTGAGCAAGAAAGATTTAAGATTGAGCAGCAGAAATCGCAGCTTGCAATCCAAATGAATAACCAAAAGCTTAAGCATGACCAAGAGAAGCACGAACAAGAGCTGAACCAAAGTCGTGAGAAGCATCAACAAGAACTTGATTTTATGAGAGCAAAGAGCCGTGCCCAAGGATCTCCGCAAGAATAAAGACTACGACCGCTACCGCAAGCAGTGTGAAGATAGTGGTCGCCTAGATTTTTACGAGCATTTAATTGATGAAGGTAATAACCCAGGTTTTGCAGCTATGTTGGCAATGCAAAGTCCCGCTGGTGCTAAAGGTACTGAAAGGGCATTCCTTGAAGGACAGCAGCACTGGGCTGACAAGATACATCCCAAAGGCGCACAAGAGCTACATCGGCAAGCGAAAAAGGCCGGTATAAGTACGCAAGGGAAGAAGTATATTAGCGGACTCGGTAGACCCAATGATCCAATGGCCTGGATTTCTACCCAAGACGATGTGAAAGCAGCGTTAAAAGCTAAAGGCTTTAGCGCTACAGGTGGCGTTAATTATGAAGCACCACCTCAGGAGTTTAAGAAAAAGAAGCGAATGGGTGATGATGTAGTTAATCGGTTCATGTCTGAGGAATTACAAAAGAATCCATCGCTTAGAGAAGAAGTATCCAAAAGCCCCAAGAAGTTAAAAGCCCTTAAGAATAAAGTAATCGAGAAACATTCTAAGAAAAAGAGAACTTAACCATGGCAAAATTAAGATACGATCGGTATGGGAATCGACTCGATGAAGAGGGGAATCCTGTTTCATATTCTTCTGGTGGTACAACGTACAATCCTGTTGGCGAAGTAACTTATGGTGGTGCAAGCACAGGCGGTTATCACCCGTCTGTTCCTAAAAGCGTTCGAAACGCCGGTAACTTCCGAACCCCTGGCCAGCGAACTAAAGACAGGATTGCACAACAGCAAGCGGAACATGACGCTAGAGAAGAAGCTAAAAGAAAAGCTAAAGAGGAAAGAGAGCGATCCCGTAAAGGTGAATATGATCAGCGAAATGAAGACTACGCAAATAACATGCTTTCTAATTATGGAGTCTATGAACCCCCAGGATTAGTTGGTGAAGACGGCCAGCCTATTAGAAGAGATTTTGGGGACAATGGCGGAAATTCTCTAGTAGAAGACGACATTAGAAACTATGCAGGGAAAAGCTCTGGTAAGGTTCAATATTACAGGGATCCCAACTCAGGAAAGATGCAGTTTGTTGTCAAAGATCCAGGATCAGAGTATCACAACTTGACTGCTAGTGCTGACGCAGCATATTACGATGGAGTGAAGATTCGGTCTCGTAGTGATCTGCAACACAGCCAGAAAACTAAGCCGAGTAGACTTCATGGAATGCGAACACCGGAAGAATTGAAAGGAGCTGTTGATGCCCATGAAAATATGCAAGGAACATCGCCTGAAGAATGGGATTTAGCAGACGCAAAGTTTAACTATGCGTCTGGAGATCCTCGAGGTGACACAAAAAGCCCAAGCGGATCTATTGGTACAGGATATTTTCCAAGCATACCTGGGACATCTCCATATACGACAAATAGTACAGCTCAAAATTTAAGATCTCCTTATAGCATCAAAGATGAGTACGAAGAAGATTTCGACTGGGGTGATGCTGGTGTCAGTGGTGCAACTGCTGGTCAGAACCTTCCTCTTCAACCTGGCGATAACTACGAAGCTGAGATGATGGAGGATTTCGACTGGGGTTACAGCAGTAGCACTCCAGGAGATACTCGATCGCAAGAAGAGTTGAAGATGGCGCATGCCCTAGGCGACCCAACAGTAACTCCGGCTGGCCTTCCTTCTACAGATCCAGCTCTTCAGGGCAGAGGTGCTGGAGCTGAAATGAGAGGAGTCTATGAAGACTGGAAGGGAGCAAGTGACGCTGCACAAGCCGGTAAGAATCTGTGGGATATGGGTAAACGTGGTGTTGAAGGTACTGTTGAGGCCGCAGAAAATCTTTACGACTCTGTTAAAGAATCTGACGCTATGGATTTATTAAACCCTGGCGCTCGCAGTCCGTTAAAACCAACATGGCCCTATATTGGTTCTCCAGAAGGATCTTATTTGCCTGGCGTTACTCCGGTTCCAGAAAGGGAGCCACCCCAAGAGGGTCTCTTTAAGAGCACTTGGCCTTATATTAATGTTGGCGATGCAACTGGAACAGGTGCGTATATGCCAAGCCAAGACCCAGGAATGCAACGTGATGTTAATCCTATTTACCCCCAGACGCACTTTGAAAGTCCAAGTTATAGAGGGCCAGTTGCACAAGCGGAAGGGGCTAGTCCAGAGCGTGTGAGTCCACCAACGCCTTTAGAGATTCTCGCTAATGCGGCTATCCAGAGAGGCTCTAGTCCGCAAGCGGCGCCCATGCCTGGCCCGTCTACTTTTGAGTCAACAAGGCCTATCCCTTCTGAAGTGGCGAATCCGTTATCAACGAGCAGCGTCATTCAAAGGGTACTAGAGTCAAACGCTTCTCCAGAGGTAAAGGAAATGATTAAGAGGTTATTGGAACAGGGTGTTGCCGATCCTTTGAAGGTATTGGAAAACTTTAGTACCAATTATAGGCCTGACAGAACCGGAGGCTTTTAATGTCAATATCAGAACGATACGTTACTTATGACGACATGCTATCCTACCTTACAAGTTTGCTTGATGGTGGCGCAAGAACTAAAGACTTGCGAATGCACAAAGAAGTTATTCAGGGCGCATATCGAGATATAGCCATGGGCAATGAATGGCAATACTACATGACCGAAGGTCGTGTAAATTTAGATGCCTCTTACTCTACAGGGACAGTCGCGTATAACACATCTACCAATGAGCTAACTTTAACTGGAGGCACTTGGCCTACATGGGCTAAGTATGGCCGGATTGAAATTGGCGATGACTTGTACGATGTCTCAAAGAGAGTTAGTACCACTGTTCTCAATCTTGGTACATTAAAGCCCACTGAAACGATTTCAGGGGGTACTAAATATACTATCCATAGAAGCATCTACCCCTTGCCATCAGACATGCAGCGGATTTACGAGGTCGGGATAGAGAAGAATAACTGGGTGACTTATTACATTTCGCCTACAGAGTGGCAAAAAAGGGAACGCTATTTCTCGGGAACAGGGCAAACTTGGGCTTGGACTATCATGAAAGATCCTCACGACAAGGGTGTGTGGGCGCTTTATGTTGATCCAAATCCTAGTACAGCTGAACCGTTAATGTTTATGTACCGAAGAAAACCCCGTGTATTGCGATGGTCTGGTACAGAAGCAAAGGCCAGAACCTGTACAGCCAATGGTTCAACTTCAGCCGATCCCGCTATCACATCGGTTGCCGATTCAAGTGGTGCTGTTACCATGCCTAGCTCTATGGTTGGATCTATTGTTCGCCTTGCTGCTGATTCCGCATTGCCTACCGGCTTCTCTGGATCAAACCCGTTTAATGAGCAGCATGAAATTACAGCCGTAGGTTCAGGAACTATTAGCATTTTAGGAACCCTTTCCCAAGCTTATTCGGGCGCAAAGCTTTTAATATCTGATCCCATAGACATGTCAGATAATATGCTAGAAGCTTTTAAGGCACAAATGGAATACAGGCTCGCTAGATTTTCTAATGACCAGCGAGGTACAGTAACTGCACAAAAAGTTGCTGACTTTGAATTGAGACGGGCTTTAGAGGCTGAATCCAGAGTCGCTATGAATAGCTCAGGTAGAATGACCCGCTACGATTACCTATTTACTCATTTATCCAATGTCATTACTACGAGTAGCTAATTATGCCAAAGATCAAAGTATTCAAGGGTCTTGTAACAGATGCTGATGCGGGAGATTTACCTGGCGGTGCTGCGTCAGATCAAACCAACTTAATAACAACTAAGTATGGTGAAATATCTCCTCGCGAAGGAATACAGCCAGCAACCTTTTCGTCTGAAAAAACTATTGGTACTGGGTATCACACATTCCAAAAGATGTGTTTTTGTAAAACTAGGACAGGGGAAGTAATAGGTGTTAATGGTATAGATCGGGGTCTAATATGGGACGGCGTATCTAATTCCGCCGTTGATCTTGGTATTAATGAACCTAGTCAGGTACTTAGCATTACAAGAAGCTCTATTTTAACTATAAGTGCTGTAGCTGACTCCACGGGTTCTAATGGCCCGTATCGAATTACCACATCGACAGATCATGGATTTTCAACTGGCGATGAAGTTTTAATAGGGGGTATCGTTTCGACAGGAGCCATGGCAGGTGATCTTAATGGGGGAACTTTTGAAGTCACTCAAGTGTCGGCAACTCAGTTTGATGTAGATGGCACATCGTTCGATGGGGCAAGGGTGGGCGGTGGCGCATGCTCTGCTTCTGGGACTGGTGCGACCAAGGGTACTTATAAGTTCGCCTATAGGTTTGTCGATAACTCTTCTAAGCCAACAGTAAGTAGTTTAAGCACTGAAAATACAGTTAAGGCTTTCACAGCCGACAAGTTTGTCTGGAATTGGAGTGGTGCAAAAGCTTCTTCTGAGTCCAGGGTCGATAGGTATGAGCTTTGGAGGACTACCTCTGGAGTTAGCAATGTTTATTACAAAATTGCTAAGTTTGCAATATCGGGGAATATACGAATGACACTTGCCAGCGGAGGTAAGCTGGCTTTAATTGGAGATTCAGAAACCTGGGCAGTAGGCCAAAAAATAACTATCGCTAATTCATCTAAATCTTATATGAATGTCAGTTGTAACATCACAGAGGAAGTGTCTACAAATGGTGGCCAGATGGTACTTACTGATGTTACGATCCCTGGTGGTGAAGATGGCACTGGTGGCGGTACCGGAATTACATTCACGCATGTGTCATACGAAGATACATTTGATGACCCGACATTAAATCTCTCTGTAAATGAAGATGTCTTACTGGTTTTACTAAACCCACCAACAGACAATACCCTTGTAGCAAGGCGATTTGCACCACCACCAAATGACATGGCTTATGTAGTTATGTTCCAGGATAGGTACTTTTATTTTGGGATTGTTAAGTACAACAAGGGTACTGCAAGAAGTTTATCTGGTGGCCTCGACAGGGCAGTGGAAGGTTCTGGTACTGAATGGACTGAATCCATGGTTGGTCGGTATATGGAGATAGACGGTGTAGATAAACCTATAAAGATAACTGGGTACGCAAGTGCGACTAAGTTGTATGTATCTGAATACATCCAGGTTGCCAGCTTAACTAACTACACTATATACCCGCCAAAGCAAAAGCGTCGCCAGATTTACTACAGCTATCAAGATGAGCCTGAGAGTGTGCCATCTACAAATACAATGACACTTCAAGAAAACTCTGGAGATGATGACGAGATTGTCGGCGCTATGCCATATGGCCCGTACTTATACATTCTTTCACAGAGGCACAAGTACGCATTGTCTTATAGTCAGGAGCCTGTCAAAGACGGTAGCATTCGCTTCCTAGATGACCGTGGTGCATTTAACCATTATTGCTGGGACTATTTTGAGAATGTTGCTTACCTAATGGATGATTCGGGCTGCTATGTTTTCGATGGTACAAAGTCAGAATCAATATCGGAATCTATTCACGACATCTTTAGGAAAGATGGTACTGGAGACAAAATAGACTTCACTAAATCACAGAACTTTTTTGTCAAAGCAGATCGACTAAAAGAAAAGGTTTACTTTTTCGTATGCTTTGTAGGGGATACGGGTAATCATCCTAAACGGGCTTTGGTTTACAACATTAAACGCGAAACCTTTGACCCAATGGAGTACGCAACTCAAATAACATCTGCCGCTTCCGTAGAAAAAGATGGGCAGCCTAGGATTTTATTTAGTTCAGAAAATAGTGCTGTCTATATGGCTGATGCTGGAGCTACAGATGTTGTGACTTCTGAGATTAAGGGTGTAGTAGATTCGTCAAACGCCAGTTCTATTACAGATAGTTCAGCAACATTTACCAGTGCCTGCGTTAATGCTTTTGTTTATATATACGATGGCACTGGAAAGGGGCAAAAAAGAACTGTAATCTCACAAACTTCTACAGCATTAACTGTAAGCCCTAACTGGACAACTAACCCGGATTCAACAAGCAAGTATATTGTCGGTGCTATACCCTGGAACTGGAAGACAGGTTCATTCCCCATTGAACAAACCGAAGAACGTGAAGCCAGAGAGGTCTCTATTGAGTTCTCCCCAATCGACGGTGAGCAATCTTGTGATGTACGTCTGTATATGAACAACGATGAATCTCCTGTTGAATTTGCAATTGCACAAAAGCTAGGAGATGGTGTCGAAATAAAAGAAGAGCACAAGCAAGATGTAGTTATCAATATGGATAAGGATGCGAGTATCTTGTCTGAATCAACTGGTAAGGAATCTTTTAGTTTCGATGGAATGTCTTCGGGGATGGCACAATCAGATCATAAGGTTGCAATTGAAATCAGAGGGTATGGATCCGATAAAACGCCAAAGATTAGGGAAGTAGACATTAAAGGGGTTGGCAGTTCTGATGTTCAGTAAGCATGCAGTCCAATTCGATCGGCTTGTTCA